>Ga0307427_1000020_pt1 | contig 167780 bp, 151 predicted proteins | sample SalMarWE160190MG_FD_202162 | JGI IMG/M metagenome (GOLD analysis project Ga0307427, IMG submission 202162) | Salt marsh sediment microbial communities from the Plum Island Ecosystem LTER, Massachusetts, United States - WE1603-190 | ecosystem: Environmental > Aquatic > Marine > Intertidal zone...
TTTGTGCCAGACCGATGATATCCTTTTCCCCCTGTAATGTTATAGCAATCCTCTGCCCCTCTATGACTTTTTCTATGGCCTTTATTTGGTCGCGCAGCAAAGCTGCTCTCTCAAACTGAAGCTGCTGTGCTGCGGCTTTCATCCTGGTGTTTAATTCACGAAGAATAAGTTCCTGCTTTCCCTGTAAAAATAGGATGACCTGGTTTATTACGTCGTGGTATTCCTGTTTTTCCACTGCTCCAATGCATGGTCCGAGACAGCGGCGGATATAATAATCGAGACAAGGCCGCTTATCTTTACCCTCGATGCGCTTGCTGCAACTGCGAAAAGGAAATATTTTCTTTATTAACCTTAAGGTTTTGCGTACTGAGCCAGCACTGGCAAAAGGTCCAAAGTATCTAGCTCCGTCTTTCTGAACCCGGCGAGTGATGTAGACACCAGGCCAATCTTCGTTAACGTTTATCTTGAGGTAAGGAAAAGTCTTGTTATCTTTAAGGCGCACATTGTACCGGGGGGTATATTTCTTTATCATGTTGCATTCTAAGATAAGCGCCTCTTGCTCGGAATTGGTAACTACGAACTCAAAATCCTGTATTTTTGCCACTAATCTTTGAATCTTGGCTGACAGGCTAGAGGAGGCACCGAAATAACTCCTTATCCGACTGTTCAAGTTAGCAGCCTTGCCCACGTAGATAACCTTGCCCTCTTTGTCCTTAAACAGATAAACTCCGGGCTTTGCTGGCAAAACTTTTAGTTGCTCTGATTTCACGGCAGATTTATTGTAGCAAGTGGCTTGTATAGAGGCAAAATAACGCGCATTATGTTAAAATAACTCTGATGAAGCTGGATATCGATGCCTTCCTTCGAAATTTGACACAAGGGGAAGGCTATTCTCAGAATACTGTGGCTGCTTACCGCAATGATTTGACGCAAATGGCAGCCTTTATTACTGCAGAGCAGGCAAAGGGCATAATCCAGGCCTATGATGAGCTTTTGAAGAGCTATTTACTCAAGCTCAGGGAGAAGAGATACTCTGTGGCAACAACAGCTCGCAAGGTCGCATCAGCCAAGTCATTCTTCAAATTTATGGTTGCTTCGGGGAGGATGAGGGAGAATCCGACGCAAAATTTACCCTCTCCTCAAGTTAGCAAGCATTCACTCAAATTCTTATCTCCGTCTGAGTACCAGAAGTTGCTTGCCGAGCCAACAAAACTATCGTCTCCGGAAGCTAAAAGAGATGCGGTGATGCTGGAATTACTTTATGCCACTGGTTTACGCATAAGCGAATTAGTGTCATTAAGTGTCAAAAATATTGATTTGAAGCAAAATTGTGTGCATATTAATTCTAAGAGACAAGTTCCTTTTGACCATCGCTTAAGCCTGATTTTAGGAAATTTCCTCAGGAGTGATAGACTGGATTTATTATATGACGAGAGAGAAGAAGCCCTATTTCTTAACCGACGTGGTAAGAGGTTGACTCGGCAGGGGTTCTGGCAGATTATCAAGGGTTATGCCTCCAAGGCAGGTCTGGGTGGCAAGGTCACACCGCAGACCTTGCGGCATAGCTTTGCCAGACGTAAATTGCAAAATGGCATTGAGCTCCATCAACTCCAGCAACTTTTAGGTCACGCATATATCTCCAGCACGAGAGTTTATAAGCAACCTGCACCAAGGAGAGGATAATGGCGAAAAAATCACGACGTGCTAAAGCTAAACATCGGGCTAGAGTGGCGAAGGTGGCACAGGAGGGGCGTTCGCAACAGCTGAGGCCGATGCCTGCTGAGGTACAATCGCCCACCCGAGTGTCCTCAAAAGTTCAAGCCTCAAAAGTTCAAGATTTAACCAGCCGCTATCAATATGTTATACCTGAAGTAAAACGCATCGGCATCATTGCGGGAGCTATAATTCTGGTCATCATAATCCTGTCTTTCGTTGGCATCCCCGGCTGGTGAACTGCGGTGGATTTAGAGCGGGCTAGGCAGAGTTTACTTAATTCTCTTGACCGCGAAATCGCCGACAACCGTGTTGTTGACGCTATGAGGCGTGTTCCCCGTGAGGCCTTTGTATCACCAGAGCAATATCATGCAGCTTATGACGATAGCCCCTTGGGCATTGGCTTTGGGCAAACTATCTCCCAGCCCTTCATTGTGGCTCTGATGCTCCAAGCTTTGGAGCTCAGGGGGGATGAAAAGGTGCTGGAGCTGGGTACTGGAAGCGGCTACGAGGCGGCGATATTAGCTGAGTTAGCTCAGAAAGTTGTTACCGTAGAGTGTATACCTGAATTGGCGGAATCAGCTAAGCAGGTTCTGGATAAACTTGGTTATTCCAACATCGAAGTTCACGTAGCTGGCAAAACTTTGGGTTGGCCAGAGGGAGCGCCTTACGATGCTATTATAGTTTCTGCTGGTGCCCCCACCGTGCCTCAAGTTCTTTTGAAGCAACTAGCCTGGAATGGACGATTGGTAATCCCTGTGGGCTCTCGATGGCAGCAAGAATTACTCAGGGTCACTAAACTGAGGAAAAGAAACAACATAGAAAACTTAGGTGGTTGCTATTTTGTGCCCCTTATTGGTGAAGGTGCTTGGGAGAAGTGAAAAGGGTGATTAGCGGAAATATTGTTGGTGCTGGAAGCGGAGAACTGTGAAAATTGCTGCATTGTGGGTTAAAATAGTAAATCCTGGTTGATAAGAAAAAGATAAGGAGGAAAGCCAAGGCATGGACATCGTTGAAGCTATCCAACAAAGAAAGAGCACTCGGGCTTTTAAATCCGACCCTGTACCCCAGGAAATTCTAAAGGAGATAATGGAGCTGGCTTTGCGAGCTCCCTCCTGGGCGAATACTCAGCCCTGGGAATTCGCCATAGTGACTGGGAAAAAGCTGGAGGAAATAAGGCAAGCCTGCGTTGAAAAGGCAGAAGAGGATCCCAATCCAGACATTCCTCGTCCTCGAGAATTTCCCGAACCTTATGATACTCGTCGCCGTGTTTTGGGCAGGAAAGTTCTCGAACTAAAGGGAATAAGCAGGGAGGATAAGGAGAAGAGGGGGAGGTGGCTCTTGCAAGGTTTGAGACTGTTTGAAGCTCCTTGCGTCATCTATATCTATATTGACCGCTCTTTCTACCGGCAGGGCGACGGGTTAAATATTTGGCCTATATTTGATTGCGGCCTGGTGGCTGAGAACGTCATGCTGCTGGCTACCAAGTATGGGCTGGGAACTATTCCTCAAATACAGGCTGTCGTGTATCCTGATGTGTTGAGGAAGGTGTTGGGAATACCAGATTCCAAGCTTATAGTGCTGGGAATAGCCGTTGGCTACCCTGACCGGGATGACCCTATAAATCAGCTCCACTCCGAAAGAGAACTGTTGGATAATGTGAGCACCTGGTATGGCTTTTAACCCTTGAAAAGCCTCGTTTTTCAAGGGGCGCCAGATTTATCCATCGGCATTTGCAAGGTCCCCACGAAATCTTAGATTTTGTGGGGTATAAAAGAGCGGAGTAAATTTTCCATCGGGTACTAGATTAGCTCGAAAATGCCCCCAAGGGGATTCGAACCCCTGGTCTTCAGCTTGAAAGGCTGATGTCCTAGGCCTCTAGACGATGGGGGCAACGTTAAGCATTTTACGGGTAAAGAGCTAAATGTGCAAGGTCTGACTAAAATATAGCCTGCTTTGGCTTGCTAATAACTTGGATATGAGGTATTATGTGGCGGTTGTTATGCACACAACTGGTAACCTCAAATTGAAAGGAATTACCCGAAAGCGTCAAAAACATGGACTGTGCTGTTTATTCTCTATGATACCTACGCTCTACCTGTTTGGTTCTGGAAAGGATGACTCTCGAGGTCAATGCATATGACTCAAAGGAGGTTTGATAAGTATGACGAAAGAGATAGATAAAGTTGCTTCGCGAGTTGAGGAAGCAATTGATGAAGCCAGCGGGAAGGTATATTTGCCTCCTTGCCAGGTTCGCTGTCCTCTTAAAATAGATATTCAACGCAATCATGCCATGATTTCATGCCTTCCCCTGGATGAGAAGGAGGCCTCCAGCCAGATATTAAAGATAGGTGATGAAATCTATGACAAAAATCCCCTATTTCCAATAATCTGCAGCTACATTTGTGGGCTTTGCGAAAAAGAGTGTAATTATGAAGACCAAACCGGAGCAGTGAGAAGAAAATTGCTTTTGCGATTTATCGCCGAGCATTATCTGCCCTACTTGGAAACAAAACTTTCATATGCTGCTCCGACGAGGGAAAAGGTGGCGGTGATTGGAGGAGGGCCGGCAGGCCTGATGTGTGCTTATACACTGAGCAGGAAGGGTTACCGGGCCACCATTGTGGAGAGCAGTTCGGAGTTGGGGGGTGCCCTGAGACTAATTCCTCGATATCGCCTTCCTAAAAATATCATGGATGCTACTTTGGATAGTTTAGTAAGGATTGCTCATATAGATGTCAAACTGGGGTTCAGAATGGGAGACGGTGAGAAAACGTTGGATGAACTTAGAAATGAAGGTTACAAAGCCATATTTATTGCTACAGGCACCCCTTCTCCAAGACCCCTTAGCTTTGAAAGAGAACCCGTGGCGGGAGCAGACCTGGAAGGAGCCATGTTTGGTTTAGACCTTCTCTCTGACTTCAACCAAAGGAAGATTCATCCTCGGCTCTTTGAGGGCAAAAGGGTGATAGTAATTGGAGGCGGTAACGTGGCTTTTGATGTGGCAAGAACTGCCCGACGACTTGGTGGAGATGTTGCCGTTGTATGCCTGGAGAGTGAAGACAAATCCTCCAAGGATGGAATTCCAGCTGATATTGAGGAAATCGAAGGCGCCAGTGAAGAAGGAATCAAAATTACCTATTCACGTGGTGTAGAAGAGATAATTGGCGAGGATGGGAAATTCAAAAAGATAAAGTGCCCTCGCTGCACATGGGTCTACGATGAAATGGGGTATATTGGATTTAATCCCAAGTTTGACCGGAGTGATGTGATATATCTTGAGGGAGACGTACTACTCGTTACCATCGGGCAAGCTCCGGAGAGGAAATTCTTCCAGCAAGAGGATTTATTGGATGAAAGAGGCAGGATTGACGTCGACCAACTGACTCTGATGAGCAATCGCAAAAAGGGGATTTTCATCGGAGGCGATGTAAGGCGAATAGGCTATGCCTCAGAGGCAATGAGAGAAGGGATGATAGCTGCCGAGTCTATAGACCGCTACCTCAGAGGCGAAGACCTTAAGGAAGGGAGAGAGATGGAGTATGAGGAAGCAGCTATTCCCAGGGCTACAGATTACAAGCCTCAACCTGAGCTTATATGGTTGCCGGCGGACAAAAGGTTGAACTTCGAACCTTTTGAGAAGGGATTTACCATGGAAGAGGTGTTGGAAGAGGCTGGGAGATGTCTATACTGCGGCCCGTGTAAGAGTTGTAAGGCATGTGTGGTGCTAGAGCTTCAACTTGAGATACCAGAAATTGAAGTCAATCGAGAGATATGTAGTGGATGTGGGGTCTGTGTTGCCCTGTGCAGCTATGACGCCATCAAATTAGAGGAATCTGGGAATGGAGCTTTAGCAGTTATTAATGACTTCAGGTGCAAGCGATGTGGGGTATGTGTTGCTGCTTGCCCCAGCGCGGCAATTGCCCTTGAGCACTGCATTAACGAAGAAATTATGGCCGAAATCGAGGGCGTGTTAGTATAGATTTCAAGCCGACTATTGCGTTTCCCAAGAATCGCCTTATATGTCAAAAGCAGCAAGGCAGTCCCTCAAATTAGCTTTTATTAGCGTCCGCGGCATTGTTCAGGGTGTCGGCTTCCGGCCTTTCGTCTACGGACTAGCTGTTAAACACAACCTTAAGGGGTGGGTTTATAACACTTCAGAGGATGTCAAGATTGAAGTAGAAGGTGAAGGAGAAGCTATTAAGCAGTTTGAGCGGGAGCTCGAGACAAAAGCCCCACCGCTAGCTCACATCGAGAACGTAACTATCGAGTATCACCCACCCCGCGGTTATAAAAACTTTGAAATTCGGCAGAGCCAGGCACAGGCAGGGAAATATCAGCTTATCTCTCCGGATGTCGCTACCTGCCAGGCTTGCCTTGGTGAGTTGCTAAATCCTGAAGACCGTCGCTACCGCTATCCTTTTACCAACTGCACCAATTGTGGCCCACGCTTTACCATAATTGAAGATATGCCCTATGACCGCCCCAAAACAACCATGCGCTCCTTCCAGATGTGCCCCCAGTGTCAGGCGGAATATGATAATCCCTTGGACCGCCGCTTCCATGCTCAGCCCAACGCCTGCCCAAAATGCGGTCCCCAGGTTGAGCTAGTTGATAACCGGGGCAATCGAGTAACCGAGTCGAATCCTATAGCCGTTGCCAGTCAGCTCCTCAAGGAGGGGAAAATCGTTGCCATTAAAGGCTTAGGGGGTTTTCTCCTGGCCTGCGATGCCACGAACGATACCGCGGTTAAAACGCTGCGGCAGAGGAAGAAGCGCTCCTCCAAGCCGTTTGCCATAATGGTTACCACTGTAGACGAAGCTAGAAGGCATTGCTATGTCTCGCCAGAGGAGGAAAATTTACTTACCTCACCTCAAAGTCCCATCGTGCTCGTAAGGTGGAGGGAAGACTCATCTGTGTCTCGGGAGGTAGCGCCAAATTTACGATTCTTAGGGATTATGCTGCCATATACACCGCTTCACCACATACTGCTCAGGGATACAGGCCTGCCTTTAGTAATGACCAGCGGTAATCTCAGCGAAGAGCCTATCGCCAGGGATAATGATGAAGCCTTAAGGAGGCTTTCCGATATTGCCGATTATTTTCTAATCCATAATCGGGATATCTACTCCCGCTACGACGACAGTGTTGCCGTAGTGGAACGGGGCACAAGCCAGCTTATAAGGCGGGCGCGGAGCTACGCTCCCTATCCTATCCGCCTATCATTTGAGGCCAAACAGGTGCTTGGTTGTGGCGCTGAAGAGAAAAATACCTTCTGCCTGACCAAAGATAACTATGCCTTCTTATCACAGCATATCGGTGATATGGAGAATATGGAAACCCTGGAACATTTTGACAGCACTATATCCCTGTATAAAAGGCTTTTCCATATAGAACCTGAAATCATTGCCTATGACCTTCACCCTGATTACCTGGCCACGAAGTATGCCCGGGAGTTGGGCGAGTCCGGCATGAAGCTTATTCCTGTGCAGCACCACCATGCCCATATCGCCAGTTGCCTGGCTGATAATGGGCTGGAGTCCCCGGTTATAGGCGTGGCCTTCGATGGCACAGGGATGGGTGCTGATGGAAATATCTGGGGAGGGGAATTCCTGGTAGCCGACTACCGTAATTTTAACAGAGCAGGACATCTGGAATATCTGCCTTTGCCCGGAGGGGCCGCAGCTATAAAAAGACCCCGCCGCACCGCCATCGGCTATATTCTCACTCTATTAGGGGAAAGTACCCTCAACCACGATTTGCCTGTTATGAGAGAAGCCGACGACATGGAAATAGAGGTTATCAAGCGCCAGATAGAAAGAAAGATAAATTCACCGCTTACCTCAAGCATGGGACGACTTTTTGATGCCATATCGGCCCTGCTGGGCATAAGGAGCGAAATAGATTACGAAGGACAGGCGGCGGTGGAACTGGAGATGGTTGCCCTCTCTTCTGTCATTGCGAGGCCTGGCCCAAGCGAGGCGAGGGAACTCGACGAAGCAATCTCCGGTAATAATGAAAGCTACCCGTACCGCATAGTAGAAGACGAGGGAATAAGAATCGTGCACCTGAAGGACCTGCTCTCAGCCGTAATAGAAGACTTACATCAGGGTATCTCAAAGGGAATGATATCAGTCAAATTCCATAATACCGTAGCCCGGATGATAAACGAGATGTGTCACTTGATAGCCGATGAAACTGGCGTCAGCCAGGTAGCCTTAAGTGGCGGAGTATTCCAGAATCGCTTACTGTTGAGAAAAACGGTCAGCTTACTGGAAAGCAGCAGTTTCCAGGTTTTTACCCACAGACAAGTACCCTGTAATGACGGTGGCATTTCCCTGGGGCAAGCCGTTATTGCCAATTTCGCCGTCTAAAGAGTTACGGCTGCCAGCTCAGGAAAGGATAAGTCTCGTCGTCAACGATATTCCAGGTGTAGGTGGGGTTGGTCTGGCCAGATGTGACTGCGATTATGTTCCACGCCGCCCCCGAGAAGGTGGCAATGCTCTTCATTTCCGCGGTGGTCTTGCCTGTCCCACCAGCCGAACTAGCTTGTCCGCTGGTTTCGGTGTCCCAGAAGGAATCGCTCACAGTGCCCTCACTATATCCCACCAGACCGCCAACGCCATCATTGCCGGTCACGCTGCCTGTGGAATAGGAGTTGCTCACAGTGCCACTATTAGCTCCCAACAGACCGCCAACACCCTCCTCGCCAGTGACACTACCGGTGGAATAGGAGTTGCTCACAGTGCCAACATTCCCTCCCGCCAGACCGCCAACACCGTAATCGCTAGTGACGCTGCCGGTGGAATAGGAGTTGCTCACAGTGCCCTCCTCGAAATTAAATCCCACTAGACCGCCAACCCACTCAACGCCGGTCACGCTGCCTGTGGAATAGGAGTTGCTCACAGTGCCACTATTAGCTCCCACCAGACCGCCAATATATGCAGTGCTAGTCACATCGGCGTTCACCACGCCGATATCTTCGATGTGCCCTCCCTCACCAACAATACTAAAAAGCCCTACATAACCTTTGCCAGGGAGGTTGATAAACAGGCCACGTATCTCGTATCCTTGCCCGTCGAAAGTCCCAGTAAATGGAGGATCACCCCCGGCTCCAATAATTGGATGCCAGCCCTTCCCTTCATCTGCTGTCGGGCTCGCAAGCTCCTCATAACCGGCAGTAGTGGAATCGAGGTCGTTCATCAGAATATAATGGCCGCTCAAGTTGTTCCTGATGGCATCCAAATCATACCAATCCCGTATTTCCAGGTTTTGGGAAGGGAAAAAAAGATCACAGCCTGCCATCCCGGCAATTAAGGCTACCGCAATCAAAAGGATGCTAAGTCTTTTCACGTAACAGTTTAGTTTTTCCAACATCTCTAGCTTATAGTATTATTATATCACCCCGTCAAACTGTCAAGAAGTCGATTTGGCGTGTGCGCCAATTGGGATATCACCTCACAGACGACCCTACTTCCCTGGCTGTCTAAAGAGGAACATAAGCAGGGCAGCGATGCTTTTGGCATCGCAGATTTCGCCCGAGGCAATAAGTCGGGGTATTTCATCTGGGGAAACTCGGACTAGCTCGATATCTTCAGTATCCTCAGCCACGAGACGACTGGGCACAAGGTCGCTAGCCAAAAAGCAATGGAGGTACTCCGTGCCATAGCCTGGGATGGCGTAAAAGCCTCCCAATGTGTCTATTTTCCGGGGGAAGTAGCCAATTTCCTCCTGTAATTCGCGGCGCACAGAGTCAATGGGCTCTTCACCAGGGTCAATGCCACCAGCCGGTATTTCCAGAAGAAACCTGTCCACGGGATGGCGGAATTGGCGAACCAGAAGGACTTTATCTTGTTCATCAAGAGCCACTACAGCTATACAAGCGCTGTGCTCCACCACCTCTCTTGTGGTCTTTGTGCCGCTAGCTTTCTCCACGGTGTCCACGCGTATGTTTACTGCGCGCCCGCGATAAATCTGTTGGGTAGCTAGCTTCTTTTCCGGCTTCACCATACTATTGCTACTTAGCTAAAATTGCATCGCTTTGCTTGCAGATGACAGCTTCAAAGGTGGCGAATAAGAGCTACCTCATCGCAGTTGGGAAACTTGGGACAGCGATAGCATTCCGCCCATACCTTCTGGGGCAGCTCCGTTTTGTCGATTAGTTGGAAGCCATGTTTTTCAAAAAAAGCCGGCTTACGAACGAGGCAAAAAACCCTGGGTATGCCTAATGCCTTAGCCTCTTCAAGACAGGCCTGGGCAAGCAAAGAGCCAATCCTTTGGTTTTGTTCATTTTCATCGACAGCCAGAGACCTGATTTCAGCTAAATCAACCCAGGTAACATGCAATGCCACACAAGCGATAACCTGACTTCCTTTCCTGACTACGAAGTAATCTCTAATATCCTCATATATCTCAGATAAGGCACGAGGCAACATCTCCCCCTTATCAGCAAAATGACTAATCATCTGGTGCATGGGGGGAGCATCGCTCACCCTTGCCCTATCAACCTTTATATCAGCTTTCATTTCTTCTTCCTCCCAGTTTTTGCCACAGCGCACTATAAAAATAGGTTGGCTGGTGAATTCTTAGGAAGCGAGCTGTGTGAGGGCTGAGCTTCACTCTGACATTTTGCCCGTCGGATAATGGCAATTCAACTTGTCCGTCAATGCTAAGCATGACCTTTTCTCTGAGGGCAACCTTCAAATCAACTATGCTCTGCGGAGGCAGTACCAGGGCATGACTCAGTCCCAGGTGGCAGGATATTGGTTTGAGGACGATTTCCTTGGATTGAGGATGAAGAATTGGTCCGCCAGATGCCAGGGAATAGCTGGTGCTCCCGGTAGCGGTGGCTACAATTACGCCATCAGCCCGGTAAGTGGTTATCGCTGTGCCATCAATTTCTGCTTCTATGTTAACCAGGCGAACTGCAACACTTCGTAGCACGACATCATTCAAAGCATGAAAGTTTTTGTCTTCAATTTGAGCCTCGAGCATGGCCCTTTCCTCGATCCAGCCTTTCCCCTTGAGCAAACTAGGCAAATGAGATAAGACCTCGTCGCCATCTATCTCCGTGATAAATCCCAGCCTGCCCAGGTTTATACCTAAAATTGGTACCGACAAGGGAGTTACGATTCGAGCAACACGGAGGATAGTGCCATCCCCGCCAATACTGAGAATTAACTCCGTGCCCGCCACCTGGGGTTTAGCTTCATCCTCGTCCCTAGTTGAGCATCGCCACGAAGAGACTCCCCGAGAGGATAGAAACTCTTCCAGTTTCTCAGCTAAGTCTCGGGCTTGCTCATGTAGAGGGTGATATAGAATACCAATGCGCTTCACAGGTGAGCGAAGTGTAGCACTGGTAAATTCTGGCTGTCAAACCATTTAGCATATCCGAGGTAGCAATTCCCCGGATAGCATATCCACGATTCGGGAGGGACCGAGCTTTGTTTTCATTACCACCTTTCCCGGGTGCTCCTTGGTTACCTCGCCGATGATAGCAGCATCTCTACCATAGCGATTTTTTCTCATTCGGGCAAGAATCTTATCGGCATCGGCGGGGTCAACTATAGCTACCAGCTTGCCTTCATTGGCCACATAAATAGGGTCCAGTCCCAGGAGCTCACAGACAGCTTTAACCTCTTCCTTTACTGGTATCTTGGTCTCTTCTACCACAATGCCCACCTTCGATTGCCGGGCCAATTCGTTGAGCGTGGTCGCTAGCCCACCCCTGGTAGGGTCACGTAGGCAGTGAATACTGGACGAGACCTCCAGCATCTGAGACACTAATTTATTCAATGGAGCACAGTCGCTTTCCAAAGTCATGGAGAACCTTAATCCTTCGCGCTGACTCATTATAGCTATACCGTGGTCACCAATGGTGCCACTCAGCAGAACCTTATCCCCAGCTCTGGCGTTAGCTCCCGAGATATCAACTCCGGGAGAGATTATCCCTACTCCCGAGGTGGTGATGAACAACTTATCGGCTTGTCCTCGATTTACCACTTTGGTATCCCCGGCGATGATACTTACCTCGGCTTCTTCAGCAGCTTTCTTTATTGATTGCATTATCTGCTCAAGCTCGCTTAAGAGAAAGCCTTCTTCTATGATTGCCGAGAGACTCAAGTATAGTGGCTTGGCTCCATTCATAGCTAAATCGTTCACCGTGCCACAAACGGCTAGCTTGCCTATATCGCCGCCGGGGAAAAAGATGGGATTTACCACGTAGCCATCGGTGGTGAAAGCCAGACGCCCGCTGGCTTCGAAAACAGCTGAATCATCTAATTTGTTCAACGCCGGATTAGCCAGGAAGGGCAGGAATTTTTTCTCCACCAGTTCGTGGCTCAATTTGCCACCACTGCCATGGGCTAAAAGAATGCTATCATCCATAAGCCTGCTCCATATCTACCCTAGAAGTCTTGTAAATTTTCAGTAGTCCCGTATTGATAATAGGCGGCGCAGGCGCCTTCACTGGAGACCATGCAGGGACCGACAGGGCGTTCCGGGGTGCAGACCTTTCTAAAGAGTTTGCACTCAAGCGGTGTAGCTGCGCCACGGATTACATCCCCGCACCGGCATCCTTTAGGCTCCCTCGGTGGTTTCAGGCTCACTGAAAAAGCCTTGTCGGCGTCAAAGCGCTCGTATTTTCTTCTAATTTTCAAGCCACTTTGAGGGACAATTCCAATGCCCCGCCAGTTAGCTTCGTCAATCTCAAAAACATCCTCCATCAGTTGCCAGGCCTTTCTATTTCCCTCTGGCTTTACTCCTCGCGGGTAAGCTATCTCCACTTTGGGCTCGCCCTTTTCAATCTGTTCCACCAGCTTATCTATGCATAACAAAATATCCAACGGTTCGAATCCCGAGATGACACAGGCAACTCCATAATCGCGGGGGATAAATTCATAGGGATGAGAACCAATTATAACACTGACGTGTCCGGGGCCAATAATGCCATCTAGCTTTATCTCGCCTGAGTCGAGCAGCGCTTTCATCACCGGCGGGGTCAGCTTATTGAGGGACAGGACGTAGAAATTTTCTATTTTCTCCTGTTGCGCCTTGAGTATAGAAGCCGCTATAGTGGGCGCCGTGGTCTCAAAGCCGATGCCGATGAAAATGACTGATTTCCCAGGGTTGGCTTTGGCTATCTCTACAGCATCTATAGTGGAATATACTATGCGGACATCTGCTCCCTCAGCTTTCGCCTTCTGCAAGCTTGAATAGCTACCGGGAACCCTTATCATGTCTCCGAAAGTGGTGATGGCTACGCCAGGCAGCTTTGCCAGGGCGATGGCTTTATCCAGATCGGCGGTGGCGGTAACGCAGACGGGGCAGCCCGGCCCTGACCTCAGTTCTATCGTCTTGGGAACTAACTGGCGAATCCCATATCGTAGTATGGCATGCGTGTGCCCACCGCAAAATTCCATCAGTCTTATGGTCTTGGTGGAGCGTTTAGCAATCTTGCGTGCTAGCCCCTGGGCTAGCTTGTTGTCCTGATACTCGTCAATGAACTTCACTTAGACTTGCTAGTTCTTCCAGGAGCTTCAGGGTCTCCTCGGCTTCAGCCTCATCTATAACGCCTATGGCGTATCCCGTATGAAGCAATACATAATCACCCAGCTTGGCCTCTGGAGTAAGGGCAATGCTAACTCGACGCCTCACCCCGGCGATTTCTGTTTCCGCCTCATCCCCATCTATGGAAACAATCTTTACCGGTATTGCTAAGCACATGGTTTCCCGTATTTTAGCCCAAGTTAACCCATAATACAAACTGAGGCCTTAGGCCAAAAGGATATCGCATTGACGCTAATTAGATATTGTGCTATTTTACGCAACATAACTCACTTGGGGGAGCATAGGTTAAATGCGAAGCGACATGGTGAAGAAGGGAATCGAACGGGCGCCTCACAGGTCGCTGCTGCGGGCTGTAGGTTGCTCTTCAGATGACTGGGATAAGCCATTTATCGGAGTAGTCAATAGCTTTACCGAGATTGTCCCCGGGCACATCCATCTGCAGACAATCGCTAAAGCGGTAAAGGAGGGGATTCGCAGTCGGGGTGGGGTGCCTTTTGAGGTCAATACCATAGCCGTTTGCGATGGTATCGCTATGAACCACCCGGGAATGAAATATAGCTTGCCCAGCCGGGAACTCATTGCCGACTCGGTGGAAATCCTGGCCCAGGCCCACGCCTTCGATGGCCTGGTATTCATTCCGAACTGCGACAAAGTTATACCGGGGATGCTGATGGCCGCAGCCAGGCTTAATTTACCCTCGGTCTTTGTGAGTGGTGGTCCCATGCTAGCCGGGAAGTTTGTCCGGGGAAATGCTGCCAGGTCGGTTGACCTTATTACTGTCTTTCAAGCTGTAGGGGAAGTAGCTAAAGGTAAGATGACCGAGGCTGAGTTGCAGGAACTGGAGGTGGTCGCCTGTCCTGGTTGTGGGAGCTGTGCAGGGATGTTCACCGCTAATACCATGAATTGTCTCAGCGAAGCCCTGGGGATGGCTTTGCCGGGTAACGGGACGATACCCGCGGTGGAAGCGCGGCGCAGGCAACTAGCCTATAAAGCTGGGCAGCAAGTCATGGAAACATTAGCCAAAGATATTCGGCCAAGAGATGTTATCACCAGGGATGCTCTTTACAATGCCTTTGCCGTAGACATGGCTCTGGGCGGCAGCACAAATTCCGTGTTGCATCTTGCTGCCATAGCGCATGAGGCTGGGATAGATTTTCCCTTATCCCTGATAAACGAGATTAGCGACTCCGTTCCTCATATCTGCAAATTAAGCCCGGCCAGCGATTATCATATTGAGGACCTGGACTTAGCCGGTGGCATTCCTGCGATAATGCACGAACTGTCGGGACTGCTGAAGCTTGAGGCGAACACCATTTTGGGCAAGCCATTAGGCGACATAGCAAAGGAAGCCAAAGTTAAGAATAGAGAGGTAATCCGCCCCCTGTCACAACCGCATGCCCCTACTGGTGGTATCAGCATATTATTTGGCAATCTGGCGCCTGATGGCAGCGTGGTGAAAAGCGCTGCGGTAGCTTCTGAGATGTTAGTTCATCGGGGTCCAGCGAGGGTTTTCAATAGTGAAGAGGAGGCTACGGCGGCAATAATGAAAGGCGAATTTAAGTCAGGCGAGGTAATCGTCATTCGCTATGAAGGCCCCAAAGGAGGGCCAGGAATGCGGGAGATGCTAGCAGCTACTTCCCTCCTCAGCGGTATGGGTATGGATAAAGAGATGGCTCTCGTTACAGATGGACGCTTTTCCGGAGGCACGCGAGGGGCAGCCATTGGTCATGTCTCTCCTGAGGCGGCAGAGAAAGGTCCTATAGCTGCTTTGAGGGATGGCGATATTATTAACATAAATATACCTGACCACAAATTGGAAGTAGAATTAAGCCAAAAAGAGCTAAAACAACGGTTGGCTTCATTGCCTCCCTTTGCGCCCAAGGTTAAAACTGGCTATCTTAAGAGGTATAGTGATAAAGTAAGCTCAGCCAGCACTGGAGCGGTGTTTGCCGGGTAAGGAGCTATTCTATGAAGAAGACTGGTGCTCAGATTCTCTGTGAGAGTTTAGTTAAAGAAGGGGTAGAGGTTGTTTTCGGCATTATTGGTGGTGCTGTCTTACCGATATATGATACCTTCCCCCAATATCCTCAACTCCGACATATATTAGTTCGCCATGAGCAGGGAGCGGCTCATGCCGCCGATGGCTATGCTCGAGTTACACATAAGGCGGGAGTATGTATTGCTACTTCGGGGCCTGGTGCTACTAATCTGGTTACTGGGATCGCCAATGCTTATATGGATTCTGTTCCCTTAGTAGCCATAACTGGCCAGGTAGCCACATCTGTTATTGGCAAGGATGCCTTTCAGGAGACAGATATCACAGGCATTACCATTCCAATTACCAAACATAACTATCTTGTTACCGATGTTGCTGAGCTGGCTAAAACGGTTAAAGAGGCCTTCCACATTGCCCAGACAGGAAGGCCGGGACCTGTGCTTATTGACATACCGCGGGATGTCCAGCAAGAGCAAACGGACTTTGTTTATCCCGATAAGATTGATTTGCCGGGCTATAAGGTTATCTCTCGTGGGCACCCGGCTCAAATTAAAAAAGCAGCAAAGCTCATTAACGAAGCTGAGCAGCCTGTTATCATCGCTGGCAGGGGGATAATTATTTCCCAAGCCTACGATGAGTTTAAGGAATTTGCTGAGAAAGCACAATTAGCAGTGGCTCACACTCTCCTTGGTCTGGGCTCTTTCCCTGGGGACCATATACTTGATCTTGGCATGCTGGGGATGCATGGCACAGGTTGCGCCAATATGGCAGTGCAAAACGCCGACCTTCTTATCGCTATTGGCATGAGATTTGATGACCGGGCTACAGGAAATACCAGTGAGTTTGCTCCCAATGCCCGTGTCATTCACATTGATATCGACCCCGCAGAGATTGGAAAGAATATCCCCACCGAGGTTCCGGTAGTTGGAGATATAAAAAGCGTGCTCACAGCCCTGAATGAGGAGATTGAGAGAAGGGAGCATGTGGATTGGCTTTCCCAAATAGAACAGTGGAGGCATGAGTATCCGTCGCTAGAAATCAGGCAGGGTGATGAGCTATTGCCTCAATACATTGTTCACCAGATCTACGAAGCCACACAAGGCGATGCTTTAGTGGTTACCGGGGTAGGGCAGAATCAAATGTGGGCGGCACGATATTTCGTTTATACCAGGTCCAACAGCCTTATTTCTGCGGGAGGTTTGGGGCCCATGGGGTTCGAACTACCCGCGGCCATGGGAGTCAAAGTTGGTTGCCCCGAAGGGGTGGTATGGTGTGTTGCCGGCGACGGCGGCTTTCAAATGACTATCCAGGAGTTAGCTACCCTGACACAGGAAAACATTGCTGTAAAAATAGCTATCATGAACAACGGGTATTTAGGCATGGTAAGACAGTGGCAGGAGCTATTCTATGAACGGCGCTACGTTGACACGAAACTTTGGAATCCCGATTTTGTCAAAATTGCTGAGGCTTACGACATCCCTGGTCTTCGGGTGACACGAAGAGAGGAGGTCATCCCGGCTATACAGAAGGCAATGGAGTACCCTGGACCTTTTCTCATCGACTTTCTTATCGAGCCCGAGGAGAACGTCTTTCCCATAGTGCCACCAGGGGAAAACTTGGCCAGATTTTTCGAGCCATCAAAGCCGGAAGTATTGGAAGGAAAATTCTAGGAATCAATTACAAAATACCAAAAGAAAATCAAAAGGCAAAAGTAAAAATGCAAAATGACAGGGCAAAATTCAAAATCAGTTTAGTAAAGCCTTTTTGCATTTTGAGTGGTAATTCTAATTTTTAATTTTTGATAGTTGATATTTGGTTAGAGTTTAGAGATTATAATTTGGAATTTATCTATTGGGGGGCAAATTGACTAGCACAAAACATACTTTAGTAGCTTTAGTGGAGGATAAACCGGGAGTGCTTAATCGAATAGCTAGCTTATTCCGACGGCGCTCCTTTAATATTCAAAGTCTTGCTGTAGGTGGTAGCGAACATCCCGGCTTATCTCGCATGACTACTGTTGTTGTTGGTGATTCTGCTCAGGTAGAGCAGGTGAGAAAGCAACTGGACAAGCTAATCAACGTGGTTAAAGTCGCTGATATAACCGAGGAAGACATGGTGACCAGAGAATTGGCCTTAATTAAAGTGAAGGCTAGTGCCTCGACAAGAAGCGAGATTATGCAAATCGTTGATATTTTCAGGGCTAACATAGTTGATGTTGCTCCAGGTTCACTGACAGTGGAGGTGACCGGTGATGAAGATAAGCTGGATTCTTTGCTCGGGCTCCTTCGTGATTTCGGTATTAAGGAAGTTTCACGAACTGGCAAGATAGCCTTAACTCGCGGAAGCAGTTCTTAAATAACTGTCGATGGTTGATAGCTGACAACTGACAGCTGAAAGTTAATAGAGGAGGGATTATGGCTAAAATTTATTACGACAAGGATGCTAACCTGGATTTGCTCAAAGGAAAGACAATTGGCATTATTGGCTTTGGGAGTCAGGGACACGCCCATGCCCAGAATCTAAGGGACAGTGGCTGCCAGGTCATTGTTGCCGAGTTACCAGGCACTGAAGTCTGGAAAGCAGCAAAGAAAGCTGATTTTGAAGTGGCCGCCGCCGCTGAAGTAGCCAAAAAGGCAAATATAATTGTTATGCTAGCTCCGGATACTGTGCAGCCCAGAATCTATCGGGAGTCAATTGAGAAGGAGATGGCCCGAGGCAAGACACTTATATTTGCTCATGGTTTTAGTATCCACTTTTCTCAAATCGTGCCTCCAGTTGAGGTCGATGTTAGCATGATAGCGCCTAAATGTCCGGGACATATGCTCAGAAGGCTTTATACTGAAGGTTCAGGACCTCCGGCCTTGGTGGCTATCCACCAGGATGCCTCGGGGAAAGCCAAAGACACAGCTCTGGCCTATGCCAAGGGGATTGGTTGCGCTAGAGCCGGAGTTTTGGAAACGACTTTTGCTGAAGAGACCGAGACCGACCTATTTGGCGAGCAAACGGTGCTTTGTGGGGGAGTCTCTTCCCTGATAAAGGCTGGCTTTGAAACATTGATAGAGGCTGGCTATCAACCTGAGATCGCCTATTTCGAGGTTTGTCATGAGTTAAAGCTCATTGTTGACCTGATTTATCAAGGTGGGTTGAGTTATATGCGCTATTCGGTAAGCGATACGGCGGAGTATGGTGATTACACGCGAGGCCCACGGGTCATTGATGATTTGGTCAGGGAAGAAATGGAGCAAATCCTGGCAGAGATTCAGGATGGCAGCTTTGCCGCAGAGTGGATTTTGGAAAACCAAGCCGGCCGGCCCAGCTTTAATGCTATGAAGCGTATGGAAGCAGAGCATCCCATCGAAGTTGTGGGCAAAAAGCTCAGGAGTATGATGCCCTGGCTGAAGGGCTAGGTATTATTAGAAAAGCTTGCTACGACACACTACTGCAAGCTTTAAAAAATTTTTGTAAAACCTGGTAGTAACCTCCTGCGCACACGCTAGCACAAGATAGTGCATTTTGGTCAGCGTTATCTTATAATATTGGAAAGAGACTGGGAGGTGTGGCGATGCTATATTGTCAATACTGCAAGAAGAAAATAGATGAAGATTTGGTGTTTTGCCCTAAATGTGGGGAGGTTTTAGTTGGGGAAGATGCAGAATGGCAAGAGTTTCAGCTTCAGGAGGAAGTTGATGAGGCGAAAGATAGGGCAAATATGTATATTATTTTGGCAATAGTTCTGGTAACGGTAGGAATGATGGGCGGTAGTATCCTTTTTATCTCACCGAGTCTGCTTGGGCTTTTTGGAATTGTGTTTGTTTGCTTGGGCATTGGATGTACTGCGGCGGCTGATCGATATGAACGCAAAGCCAGGAATTTGAAGAAACAGCTCAGTCGGTGCAATTAATCTGAGGCTACATTAATAATACTGGCACCTGAATTTACAATATCTTCTAGTTAGTCCTCGCGGGGTATTTCTCACACAAGCTTCCTGGAATTACGCTTTACTGAGCCGGGTGACCTTGGTTTAGTCTTAGATTTTAAAAAGCTGGCCTGTGGTGGGGGTAATTGGGATAGTATTGCTGGGGCCCTAAAAATAAAACCTTCTCCTTCAGTTCAGCGATAAGGTCAGCTGGGGTCCATTCATTTTGCGCCGCCTAGCCTCGCGATTAGTTCATTAAGGCAAAGTGCGCCTTAGTTCAAACACAACCGGGTTTGCTGGGTCAGGACAGGCAACCGTAGTCTTGTTTCGGTCTTGTTCCCAGGGGAACGAACCGCCGAATTGCAGGACCTGAGCAAAAGGAAAAAGGGAGTAAAAAGCCCATGAGCAAAGGTTAGGCGGAGTCTGTTCTCCGATGACAAACTCATCACCAACCTTGTGTTGAGCTTCGCAAGTCCCCTTCTGGGATATTACCTTGGCTATCACATCAGACATCTCAACCTCCTAGTTCACTATCGATTGGATTAATACCTCTTACCTCCATTTCTGGTTAGGTCGACCTGGGTTGTCTATATAATATATTATGGTATGGCTCAGTACAAGTGAGTGGCGGATGTACGGGATGTGCATCGTCCGTCCACACCAATCCTCTTTGTTTTGCCGGCGTGCTCACCAAGCTTGATAAACATGAGTAAAGAGCCCGAAAGACTCACACTGAAGATGCCAATGTGACAATGCTATAATCATAGAGTTTAGGGCGATGGAGATTGCTCTAGCAAAAATAAGAAGGGAGGCAGGGATTTGAGCTTCAAAGTAGTTGTTACCTTTTATGTGCCCAGAGCAATTCCCACCTACGATGAGCTCTTGACCAAGTTGGGGGCAGAAGTGGAAAAAACCTTCTGTACTACTGAGAAGGAACTTATCTCCGCCTGTTCTGAAGCTGACGCTGTCATAGCAGTGGGAATAAGGATAACGCCCGGGTATGTCTTTAGTCCCGAAGTAATCGAGAATCTGAACAAATGCCGACTGATTGCCCTTACGAGTATAGGTTATGACAATGTGGACATAGCCACAGCTACAGAAAAAGGTGTTTGTGTTGCCAATGTCCCCTATTATTGCTTGGAGGAGGTCTCAGACCACACTATGGCACTTATTCTCGGCTGCGCCAGAAAGTTTTATCAACTACTTCCTGACATTAAGAGTGGGAAATGGAGTACCCAGGCAGAGTACTTGAACGCCTTGAAGCCATTACATCGGCTATCTGGGCAGACCTTAGGGCTTATTGGCTTTGGCAATATCTCTCGTACTCTTGTCCCAAAAGCCAAAGCTTTTGGCTTCAGAATCATTGCCTACGCCCCCCATGTGCCTGACATCCTGTTTAAGACATTTAAAGTGGAATCAGTAGAGCTCGACCAATTGCTTAAAGAGTCGGATTTTGTTTCCATGCATACCGCTCTCACTCCAGAAACCAAGCGCATGATGGGGCTTCAGCAATTTAAGGAGATGAAGCCTACCGCTTATTTCATTAACACGGCCCGGGGAGAACTCGTGGATGAAAGAGCTCTTTATGCTGCCCTTTCAGAGGGACTCATTGCCGGTGCTGGGTTAGACGTATTAGATACAGAGCCTCCTAGCTCCGATAATCCCTTACTCAAGCTTAATAATGTTCTCATTACCGGTCATTTTGCTTACTATTCCGAGGAGTCCCGTGAAGAGTTATTTATGTGGCCCTGGGAAGAGGTAGCCAGAGTATTGCAAGGGGAATGGCCTCACGGCTTGCTTAATCCACAGGTCAAGGAGAGATTTAGGGTTAAGTGGGGCGCTAACCTCAAGTAAGCAGAGCTATTTCTCACACCCCTTGACAAAGTTTTAGAGATGTGTTACGATAATAGTGCTCCAAGTAATTGAACAAGAACTTGGCGAGTGTGGAGCCGACCACTGAGTAAGCGGAAGCTGAAAAGTGCTGGGAGGTAAAAGGCCCAGCGCAAGGTAGGTGGAAGCAGAAAGGAAGGTGGGTGGAGAGTCAAGGAAAGTGAGATTACTTGGGGCGTTTTTTATCCCCAGTTTTTGTTTTTATTGTGTTATAAGAGCTATAAGTATTGCCACAGAAAAAGAGATATAGGTTAGGGTTGGTTATTGCAGCTTCTCGCCTTTGATTAGCTCGGGGTAGAGGATGCCAATAAAGGGCAAATTACGGTATTCTCCCTTGTAATCTAATCCATAACCCACTACGAACTCATCGGGAACTTCAAAGCCTACGTAATCAAGAGGAACATTTATCAATCGACGTGCTCTCTTATCAAGCAAGGTACAAACGCGAAGACTAGCAGGATTGTGAGCAGAGAGATGACTGAGAATGTAATTCAGTGTCATGCCAGTATCTACAATGTCTTCAACCATCAGTACATGCTGACCTGTTATGCTGCTATCGAGGTCTCTGGTTATCTTGACTACCTGACCATCATCACCATAGTATGAGATAGCCATAAAGTCCAGGGTAACCGGAAGGGAAAGGTGCTGCATCAGGTCAGCCATAAAGCAAACAACGCCCTTCAAGATGCCTATTAGCACTAATCGCTGACCAGTATAGTCGCGCGAAATGCGTCTGGCTAGGGTACTTATCCTTCGTTGAATTTTGGCGTGGCTGTACAAAACTCGATCGATCCCCTCTACTTTAGCTTCGCCTAGAGGACCATAACCATATTTGGCTAACAGCTTGAGAAAGTCATTTTTGTTCAGAAGTCTGATATTGACTTCAGGGTAAAGTTCTCTAAGCTGACGCAGCTTGCGATTCTTCTCGGTTAGCAGATTTTGTTTTAATGTAGTGAGTTCAACATAAAGGTCTAGCTCGGGCAAATAAAAATCGGGAGTGAACATCTCTGCTATCTTGTTGCCCTCCCACCTAAGAGGAAAGGAACGAGGCTCATAAAGCCATTCAATACAGTAAAAGTCCAAAAGTCTGGCGAAATCCTCCTCGCTGGGGTGAGCAAAAATAGTTGGCTTCAGCGTAGTAGGCAATGGAGATACTTGAGACGATTTTCTTCGTCTCTCATTTGCTTTATAGCCTTGCTCTAACAATTGATTAAGCTCTGCTCTCTCAAAGACGACGGCGCAAATATCAGCAACACTGAGGAGGAAGCTTCTATCAGCTTCGGAGAATTGATGAGGCTCGCGAGTGTAAATTCGAATCTCTCCGATAGCTTCTCCTTTCCCAAGTACAGGAACCCCAAGTACAGAAGATATTCCTTGCGCTAGTGCTATTTGGGGATATTGAACTCTTTCGTCTTTAGCAGCATCGGCAATAAATACCACCTTACCCTCAAGGATATCCGGAAGGCTTTTACGGGCATCAAGAGGGCCTTTTTTCAGGTAAAGGTCGCTCAACCCATACGCGCCTACAGTGATCAAATATTCCTTTTGGGGATTGAGGGATAAAATGCGGCAGCCATTTGCCTGCATTGCTTTGGCAGTGCTTTTAGCTACGGAATTGCAAATCCTCCTTAAACTAAGAGCCGAATTGGCAACTTTAGTTATCCGCTTGAGAGCTGAATAATAACTACCTCTCGTTCTACCCATTTTTATTGTACTCTATCCACATTTAGTGAAGCCACAGGCGAGGCAAATGTTGCAGCCTTCCTGGTAAATCAAAGGACCACCACAATCGGGGCATTGCCCGGCCCAACTTTTAACCATTTCAGGATTTTGGGAAGGCGTATTTGGATTAGTGGTCTTTTCCTTAGTGGCGGTCTTTTCTCTAATGTACTTCTCCAGCACGCTAGCGATAGCATCGGCACAGGACAAAATAGCATGTCCCTGCTCCCAGGCAATAGAAGGGCATCTGATGCCGCGTAGTTGCTTTACAATAGAATCTATATCTATTCCAGACCTTAGAGCCAGGGATGTAAGGCGGCTAATAGCCTCAAGCTGTGCAGCCGCACAACCTCCGGCCTTTCCTAATGTGGAGAAGACTTCGGATATTCCCTGACTATCAAAATTTACTGTCACATAGATGTAGCCACACCCAGTGTTTACCCTCTCAGTTACACCCGTGGTAACTTTAGGCCTTTTTCTGGGAGCTAGCTTACCTTCAGCCCTTTTTACCTCCTCACCCACGGTTAGAACCTGACTTTCGCGACTCCTATCACGGTAAATAGTTATCCCCTTCAAGCCTTCCTGGTAAGCCAGCATATACACTTTGGCTACATCCTCGGGCGTCGCCTCGTGAGGGAAATTGACTGTCTTGGATACAGCACTATCAGTAAATTTTTGGAATGCTGCCTGCATCTTAACGTGCCACTCAGGAGATATGTCATGGGCAGTGACGAAGAGCCTTTTTATGTCTTCAGGAACTTCTTCTATATCTTTTAACCTCTTCCCTTCAGCTAGCTGCTTCATTAGATTCGGGGAATAGAACACTCCCCTTTTGGCTGCCTCTTCAAAATAAGGATTCACCTCTACAAACTCTTCGCCTTCCAGGATATGACGCACATAGCTTAAAGCGAACAATGGTTCAATGCCACTGGAGCAGTTAGCGATTATGCTCAAGCTGCCGGTAGGAGCAATGGTAGTCCGAGAGGCATTTCGAAAACGAGGACCATCCGGCATGTCATAAATGCTTCCCTGGAAAGCAGGAAAAACTCCCCTTTCTTGAGCTAGCTCTATAGAGGCTTTATCCGCCTCTTCAGATATGAAATGGGCACTTTCCTCAGCCATAACAAGCCCTTGTTCACTATCATAAGGAATGCCAAGCTGAATCAGCATGTCAGCAAAACCCATCAGCCCCAGACCTATTTTCCTGGTAGTTTTTGTCATCTCCGCAATCTCTGGCAGGGGAAATTGGTTGACTTCGATAACATTATCAAGGAAGCGGACTGCCAGCTTGACTGTTTGTGATAGCTTGTCATAGTCAATGTATGGCTGGCCATCTTTATACGCCACCATCTTGGACAAATTTATGGAGCCTAAATTACAGGACTCAAAGGGAAGCAGAGGTTGTTCTCCACAGGGGTTGGTGCTTTCTATTTTGCCCAATTTGGGCGTGGGGTTATGCCTGTTTATCTCGTCAATAAACACAACGCCCGGGTCGCCGGTGCGCCAAGCCATGTCAACTATTTTGCCAAATACCTCTTTGGCATTAAGCTTATCTGTCACCTCTCCAGTTCGCAGGTTCATCAAATTGTAATCGGTGCCTTTTCCCACCGCTTTCATAAACGCATCGGTCACAGCTACAGAAAGGTTAAAATTGGTTAGAGCCTCTGGGTCCTCTTTAGCCTCGATGAATTTCAAGATGTTAGGATGCTCAACATTGAGTATTGCCATATTGGCTCCGCGGCGCATGCCACCTTGCTTTATGACATCAGTGGTGGCATCAAAGACTCGCATGAAAGAAACAGGGCCGCTAGCAATGCCGCCTGTAGAACCCACTCTATCCCTTTCCGGTCTAAGTCGGGAAAAGGAAAAGCCAGTACCTCCACCACTTTTATGAATCAAGGCAGTATATTTAACCGCATCAAAAATAGACTCCATAGAATCCTCAATAGGTAAAACAAAGCAAGCTGATAATTGTCCGAGTTCGTGACCGGCATTCATTAATGTAGGTGAGTTAGGTAGAAACTCTAGGCTTTCCATTAATTGATAAAAAGCTTCTTCATAAAGAGAGACATCTGCCTTGGGATTGCAGGTAAGCTCAGCTGAGGCAATGTGCCTGGCGACACGGCGAAATAGCTCTTGTGGGGTCTCAATGACTTTCCCTTCTCCATCCTTTGTCAAATATCTCCTTTCCAGGACCCTTAGGGCATTGTCGCTGAATTTAATATCAGCAGCGAGTTGAATACTTGGCTTGGCTAGAATAACAGGTATTTCTTTAATCTCGGTTTCCATTTCAGGCTTAACCTCCTCTGGCTTAGCTGGCTCTTCAGCAGCCAAGATTTCTTTTACCGCAGTCCGGATTTCAGACTCAGCGAATGGGCGCTTCTCTCGATGGTATTTTGACACTAAGTGCTCCATTCCAGGTAAGGTTCGCTGCCGTTCCAAGCGTTCAATCACCTGGGTGGTGAGTTGTTCTATTTTGTTTCTATCACGTATACCCATTGACTCAGCATCAGCCATTACAGCCCTCAGAATTTCAGTGCGATTATGAGATCCCTCACTGTTGTTTCTCTTGTGACTATTATTTGACACAACGCTCTCCAGATATAGTATTTTGCTTTGCTTCATCTAGCGGGGAAAGCTAGAGAAATAACATACCTCATTTCACCACCCCCAAAACCTTTGGATTCGATGAGTATACGCTTAATACCAGCATCAAGTCTAAAATCTTTGCGACATTTAACAGGACTGTTGTATTGGTAGGCTTTGTACAAAGTGGAAGTATGCCTAGCAAGCGTATGCTTTGGCACATAGTTACCCTTAATTTGTGATCTGTTACCTGGGCCTATATGCCAAGCTAACCGAAGTGCTTTGGACTTGGTTCCTGGCCGCGGACGCCATAGAAGGGCAATGCAGGGCTCTGTGCTGATCTCGGCAATCCGAATAGCAGTTGAGCTAATGGAAACTCTGAAGATATTGGCCAACCATTCGAGCGATTTAATAGATATGCCAAAACCCGATAAATATTTCTTGAAAACTGCCTCTGGCATGAGGAGCTCTGTAGCAGCGGCATCACATAGGCGCTCTCTAGCCTTTGCACGAGCTATCGCATGAGCTTGTGGGTTGAAGGTTCGAAATTCAGCCTCCTCCACACAAGGTTCCAGGTTTAGCTCACTAAGTAAGACGTGCCCAATTTCGTGAGCACAAGAAAAGTTTTGCCTAGCCAAGTTGTGGTCTTTGTTTACTTTAATGACGTAGCCGTCATGAAATCTGAGTAGGACTGCGCTTTCTTTGAGATCTGCTTTCAAAATTTCTTTAATGCCTAGCAAGCGAGCGTATTCTTCTGACAAAAACGGTGGCTTCCCATGTCCTCTCTGCTCAACCAATCGGTTCACGAGCTGCCTCGCTCGTTCAATAATAATGCTGGTAGACTGTTCTAAATTAAGAGATACTGGCACTACTTGGCTGGTTGCGTTATCACCGGTTAAGTAGTTTGTGACCATCAATCACCCCCGATCATCCCACAAGCTACCTTGATAATGAGACATCGTCGATGGTGACTTTAGGAGTTCCTTACATTCACTTAATGATAGAATGTCACTTGTGTCCTCGAACGACTTTTGTCTGCTACTCACCAAGCCGAAGGCATCAACCAAATCAGGGAGCTTATGCATTACTGGCTCCGGCAGCCCACTTATTCCTCTCTCGATGCTGTCTTGCGATAATCCCGTTCGTTGAGCAAGCTGGATTGGACTAATCCTAAGCTTCTTCATCCAATGGTTGACGTATCCCCAGATTTTAATTCTCTCGTTAAGATCATGCTCCGTAGGTTGTTTTATCATTTCCCTCCTCCTATATTTCAATTCCATTAATAAAATTAGCTGCGTTCATTTTTGACCTTTCTGATGGCTCTTGGCTAGTGTTCCCAATTCCTCGCTAGGGAGGAGAGGTGGCTGGCTAGTCGAGACAGACGTTTTAGATTCCCTACTTAGTAGGGTATCTACCTCTTGTTTTAGTGACGTGATATCAGCAAATTCCCGATAAACACTGGCAAAGCGAATGTAAGCAATGTGGTCTAGTTTTTTTAATCCCTCCATGACCAAATCACCAATATAGGAACTGGAGACCTCGCTTTTGCCCACATTGTAAAGCTCAGCCTCGATGGTGTCCATAAATTTATCGATGGCGCCTGTAGGAAGGGGGCGTTTCTCACAAGCTTTGCGAATACCCAAGGAGAGCTTATCCCGGCTGAATTCCTCACGTCGTCCATCCTTCTTAATAACGAAGATATCATGTGGCTGTATCCGCTCATAAGTAGTGAAGCGAGCGCTGCAGGCGAGGCATTTCCTGCGGCGTCTCACCACTTCGTCTAGACTTCGAGAATCTATCACCCTTGATTCCTGACCGCCACAGTAAGGACAGTTCACAAATTTCTCCTAAGAATTGTGGTATGGAAACATTTTACCACTAAATGTAGTAAAATGCAATACCTCCGCGAAAAAAATAGGCTCGGTGGTAGATGTAAGAATAGGAATCTAACTGGAAGCCACTTCTCAAACTAAAAAAACGAGATGAAACATTCGAGACCCTTCATCACCAAGCCTATATTGCTAATCCTTGGGAGGTAGCTATTTGAAGAAGGACGTAGCGAGCGTTGGTGGACAATTCTAGGGAAATATGCTAGGTTTGAATTCATATAGGACCAACGTGATTAAAGTTACACTATGTTCGTGGTCAATGTCACGAGAAGGATTTTAAAGAGCATTGTTCGAGGAAGTCTTACCAGGTCTTTGTAGAATTAAAGTTCCTCTCCCCGGAAGTCCTCTAAAAGCCACCAACTCTTACGTTATAAAAGGGACGGAGCGGCCTTTAATTGTTGATACTGGATGGAATCGAGAAGATTGTAGGACGGCACTAGTTTCCGGATTAAAGGAATGTGGCGTGGACTCAAGGCAAGCTGATTTCTTCATCACGCACATGCATGCAGACCACGCAGGTTTAGTGTCAGCTCTCGCCGGGGAAGGGGCGAGAATCTACTTTGGCTGGGCAGATGCGGAAATTATGAGGTCTACTGCGCCTGAGCATTGGGAGAAGCAGCTTAATTTCGCTCGTAAATGCGGCTTTCCTGGAGAGGAGCTTGAAAAGGCTATCAGAAGCCACCCCGGCCGCAGATATAGCCCGAATACTTCCTTGAACTTGTGTGTCTCAAAAGATGGAGATATGATAAGCATCGGGGATTACCTGTTTGAATGTATTGAAACCCCCGGGCATACTGCAGGTCACATTTGTCTTTACGAGCCCAGCAAGAAAATATTCATATGTGGTGACCATATCCTTGTTGATATAACTCCGAATATCACCCTTTCCTCCGAGGAGGGAAATCCATTAAAAGAATATCTGAAGAGCTTGGACAAAGTTTATGATTTGGACGTTGAACTTGTACTGCCTGGTCATAGACGTATCTTCAGAAATCACAAAGAGAGAATTCGAGAACTGAAACAACATCACCAAACAAGGCTTGATGAGGTCATCTCTATTCTGGGAAAAGGTAGGCAAAACGTCTTCCAGGTCGCATCACAAATGACCTGGGATATAGATTACAGGTCCTGGGATTTATTTCCTCCGGCACAAAAGTGGTTTGCTTTTGGAGAAGCTATGGCTCACCTGAAATACCTTGAGGAGGAGGGGAAGGTGGAGAGACAAATAGAAGGACAAGGGCTAGTGTTTTTCACGGGGGTATCAAATGACTGAAGCAAAAGTTGGCGTAATTGGCGGAAGTGGGCTTTATAACATGGAAGGGCTGACGGAGGTAGAGAAAGTAAAGATAAGCACGCCCTTTGGCGAGCCCAGCGACGCTATCATGTTGGGGAATCTGGAAGGCGTAAGGGTTGCCTTTCTTCCCAGACATGGCGAAGGACATCGAATAAGCCCCAGTGAATTACCGGCGAAAGCCAATATCTACGCCTTGAAATCTCTGGGGGTGGAAAGGATTATCTCTGTAAACGCCGTGGGCAGTCTTAAGGAGGAGATAGAACCTCTGGACGTAGTCATTCCTGACCAACTAATAGACTGTACCAAAGGAAGAGCAAGCACCTTCTTTACAGATGGAATAGTGGGGCACGTCTCTCTCGCTGAACCTTTCTGTCCTGTTTTGAGTCAAATCTCGTTTGAGGCAAGCACCAAGATTGGGACTAAGGTACATAAAGGTGGTACTTATCTGGTTATGGAAGGGCCGCAACTCTCCACCAAGGCTGAGTCACAACTTTACCGCTCTTGGGGTGCTGATGTAATTGGGATGACAGCTTTGCCTGAAGCTAAATTAGCCAGGGAGGCGGAAATATGCTATGTGGCACTTGCCCTTGTCACCGATTATGATTGCTGGCATCTGACTTATGAATCGGTGACTACGGAGATGATTTTAACCAATCTAAGGAAGGGCATTGAGACCGTCAAGAGAATCCTGAAGTTATTATTACCTTCAATACCGCAGAAACGAGACTGTGCCTGTGCTAGCGCCCTTAAATATGCCATAGTCACTGGAACGAAATACATACCGAAGGAAAAGAGGAAAGAGCTGGGGCTATTAATTGGCAAGTATTTAGGCAGGGAGGAAGATGTCAGCTAAGATTGAGTTTGGATGTTTGCCCACTGCTATCGGCAGCATGCCTCACACGAATCCTGGCGAGGCTTGTTCCATTATTATGAAATGTCTTCCTGACATCCCTGCTTGGCCACAATTACCGAGGCGCTCTCCTAAAGAAAACATGATTATCCAATTCAGCGAAGGTTTCCCGGGGATAGTCATAAATGGGGACAAAATTCACATCGAGCCATCGACTAATTTTGAAAGCGAGCTGGAGCAAATCTATATTGATTGTGAGCAGGATAATGCCCATAAATATGGCATTTCGACTGAATATGCTGCCGGGCTCCATGCCTTCCTCTCCAAAGCAACAGGCAGTAAAATAGTCAAGGGACAGGTAACAGGTCCCGTCACCTGGGGATTGAGGGTTACCCGTCAGGATGGTCTGGGCATCCTCTATGATGAGACTTTAGCCGAAACCGCGGCTAAGTTCCTGCGGCTAAAAGCTTCGTGGCAGGAAAATATCTTGAGGGAAATATCGCCTAATACCATTATCTTTGTTGACGAGCCCTATTTGGTTTCTTTGGGCTCGGTGTTTACTCCTATTCCTGAAGAAAAAGTGCCTGCTCTACTAGAGGAGGTCATCAAGGGAATAAAGGGGGTAAAAGGGTTGCATTGCTGCGGAAACACTAACTGGTCAGTCCTTCTGGACACCAAAATCGACATTCTCAGCTTTGATGCCTATAACTATGCCTCTTCTCTAAGCACTCACTCCGATAAAGTGAAATCCTTTCTTGAGCGTGGTGGCAGCATTGCCTGGGGGATAGTTCCGAACGAAGAAGAGGCTTTAGCTAAAGAATCCTTGTCCGGTCTCCGTGACCGCCTGGAAGAAGCCATGGCTCCATTCACCAGGGATGGCGTTAAATTCAGGCAGCTCATAGCTCAAGGGCTGATAACTCCTTCTTGTGGCCTGGAAAGCTTGTCGCCTGAAGCGGCGTCTCTGGCCCTGGAATTCACGGCTAAGTTATCCCGTGACTTAAGAAGTCGATATATAGCGTGACCTGGCGAAATAACTGTCCCCTCAGGTCGTGTCCCTTAAGAACAAAGGCTATTGTTCCTGCGAATCTCCTTCTAAAGCCTTTATTTTATTCACCCTTTGTAAGTGTCTGCCGCCTTCAAAATCCGTGGCTAAGAAAGTTTTGACGATTTCCAAAGCTGACTCGGTGTCTATATTCTCCCCCCTGAGGCATAAGACGTTGGCGTCGTTGTGCTGGCGAGCTCGTTGTGCTGCAAATGAATTGTGGCATAAAGCTGCCCTTATACCCTTTATTTTATTGGCAGCTATGCTCATGCCTATGCCAGTGTTGCATATTAGAATGCCCTGGTCAAAATTGCCCGATGCTATTGCCTCCCCGACTTTCTGGGCGATGTCAGGATAATCCACAGGGTCAGTGTTGTAGCAGCCAAAATCTTGATGGCTATGACCCGCGTTCTGCAGAAAGGGCACAATTAGCTCCTTTAAAGCAAGACCACGGTGGTCACAGCCTATAGCAATGCGCTTCACTATTTACCTCCGAGTATTCCTTATAAGCTTTGTCAAGCTCATCTAAGGGTATGATGCCCTGACGCAAAATTATCGGCGGTTCACGGGTAGCATCCACTACCGTGGATTCCTTGCCGCCGAGACATTTGCCTCCATTGATAATAAAGTCGATTTTTCCTCCCAGTTGTTGTCCAACTTCCTCGGCAGTTAAGGCAGCCGGTTGGTCACTAATATTGGCGCTGGTTCCGATTATGGGATTTCCCAGGTGTTGAATGATAGCCAGACAAACAGGGTGGTTAGGAACACGTACTGCTATGGTGGGTCCTGAGGCTAGATAGACAGGCAACGAATCTGTTTTTGGTAGAACCAGAGTTAACCCGCCGGGCCAAAACCGACTTGCCAAAAACCAGGCAATTTCTGGTATTGGCTTGGCAAGAGTAGTCAGTCGCTCTACATCAGCGATAAGCAATGGGAGTTGCCGATACTTGGGTCGGTTTTTTATCTCATAAATCCTTTCCACGGCCGTGGAATTGAAGGCGTCAGCCCCCAGCCCGTAGACCGTATCGGTAGGGAAGGCAATTACCCCACCCTTTTGGAGGATTTTAACTCCTTTCTCGATTTCTCGTTGTAAAATACCCATTTTTTTCTGACGTTAGTATAGCATGGTGGCATCCGGGGTAGAAATTTATCCTTTCCACATTCAAGAGCGAGGGAAGACTTTAACGACAAGTGAGTGGCCTTGCTAGGTAAGGAAATGGCTCAGCTCATCTCGGGTTGATAATAGTTAAGGACAGTGATAAGCTAAATGAATTCACCACCGTAAATCTGCAATGAAAAAGAAGTTAGAAAGCCACAGAATTGCTGCCAGCGATGATATTGAAGTCTCCACTTATCTGGGGCTAGCCAAAGAGTTACGCGGCGAGCAACCTGTAGTTGAGCCTAAGCTACCACCAAGCGAGCGTGAAACTATAGTAGTGCTCGACTTTGGCTCTCAATATAGCATGCTCATTGCCAGACGGGTACGGGAATGCCATGCTTATTGTGAACTTGTGCCTCATGACACGCCTTGGGAGAAAATAGCTTCCCTTAACCCACGGGGATTTATCCTCTCGGGAGGTCCGGCTAGCGTTTATGATTCTGGCGCTCCCATGCCTTTACCATATATTTATGAAAGTCGTCTACCTGTGATGGGCATTTGCTATGGGACACAGGCTATCGCTTATCACTTAGGTGGTCAGGTAACTCAGGGAACAAAGCGCGAATACGGCCACACAATCCTGCACATAAGTGCTGAAGACTGTCCTCTTTTTGTCGGTCTTCCATCATCTCTCCCCGTGTGGATGAGCCATGGTGACCAAGTAATAGAGCTGCCTCCTGGCTTCAAGGCTTTGGCTTACACTGAAAATTCGCCGTTCGCCGTTATCGGTAACGATAGCGGTATTTACGGACTACAGTTCCACCCTGAAGTGGTTCACACATCTCAAGGAAAAGCCATATTCCAGAATTTTGTACTTCAAATATGCGGCTGCCAGGGCAACTGGACACCAGCTAATTTCATAGCTGAGAGCGTAGATAAGATTAAAAAGCAAGTAGGTGGCGGGAGAGTGGTCTGTGCTCTTTCTGGAGGCGTAGATTCGGCAGTAACTGCTACCCTTATTGACCGTGCTATTAGCAATAAGTTAATTTGCATCTTTATCAATAATGGCTTATTGCGTCGGGATGAACCTGAAAGGGTGCTTAATACCTTCAAGCGTAACCTCAAAATGGATGTGGTCTACATAGATGCAACCGATAGATTCTTGGAACGACTTAAAGGGGTTAGCGATCCGGAACAGAAGCGACACTTGATAGGAAACGAGTTTATCCAGATTTTTGAGGAAGAAGCTGCCAAATTAGGCAAGATTGATTTTCTGGCCCAGGGCACTCTTTACCCCGATGTCATTGAAAGTACCTCCGCGGAAACCAAAGCTGCGGCTAAAATAAAGAGCCATCATAATGTCGGCGGATTACCGGCTAAAATGAGTTTCACTCTTATCGAGCCGCTGAGATATTTGTTTAAGGATGAAGTTCGACAAGTGGGGTTAGCTCTAGATCTGCCTGAGGATATGATATGGCGGCAACCATTTCCCGGACCGGGATTAGCCATTCGCATTATCGGTGAGGTGACCAGGGAAAAGCTGGAGATACTCCGGGCTGCTGATTGGATTTTGATGAATGAAATCAAAAAAGCCAAACTTTATCGCCAGCTATGGCAGAGCTTTGCTGTACTTACTGATGTCAGGAGCGTTGGCGTCATGGGCGACTACAGGACCTATGGCTACTTGGTAGCGGTCAGAGCAATAACTAGTGAAGATGCTATGACTGCTGATTGGGCTCGCCTGCCCCACGACCTTCTTGCTAGAATATCTGACCGCCTGGTTAATGAAATTCCCAATGTCAATAGGGTAGTTTATGATGTCACAAGTAAGCCGCCGGCGACTATAGAATGGGAATAAGTATCGAAGGAGGAGAAAAAATGAGTTATTCTTTTGAAGGAATGAGCGACGAACAGCTAGCTATACTAGACGATTTAGAGATGCTCCGTGAGGATTTGATAGGCGAGTTGCAAGCCATTAACCAGTATGAAGACCATATATTAAACCTGGGAAATGAAGGGGCTGTGACTACACTGGAACATATTATTGAAGAAGAAAAGGAGCATGTCGTAGAATTACTGAGACTAATTCAAAATCTCGACCCCGTGCAAGCTGACAAATTCAAGGAGATTTTATAATGCCATGTCAAACAGAGTTAAACTAAAAGGTGTAAAGAAGAATAGAGGGAAGCATAAGAAGAAGAAGCAGTAGGTATTCTCCGAGGCCAAGGTCGGCTGTTCCTAGTGATAACCTTCATCACCATTCCTAATGCCATTTTTCAAAAAACTGGCGTTGAAAAATCCGGAAAGCGGAGGACAGAGTAGGGCTATACCGTGAAAGCTGACACGCGAGAGTGAAATTTGAAGATACTAGTTGTTGGCGGTGGAGGCAGGGAACACACCTTAGTCTGGAAGATTGTCCAGAGTCCCAGGGTGGAAAAAGTTTTCGCTGCCCCTGGGAATGCCGGCACAGCTGCCATCGCGGAAAATCTGAATTTACGCCCCACAGACATAGAAGGGCTGGGCAAGGCGGCTAAAGAGAAAGGCATTGACCTTGTCGTGGTTGGTCCGGAGGCTCCGCTAGTTTCAGGCATAGTGGACTACTTTGATAAGCTGGGCGTTCCTATTTTCGGTCCCACTAAAGCAGCCACCCGGATAGAATCAAGCAAGGTTTTTGCCCGAAATCTAATGGAGAAATATGGCATCCCCTGTCCTGAAGGTGCCATTTTCTCCGCTTACTCTAAGGCTCGTGAATACCTTCAGGAACAACATCCGCCAGTCGTCATCAAGGCTGATGGATTAGCTGCTGGCAAAGGTGTGATTATCGCTGGTTCTTTGGCAGAAGCCCACAAAGCCCTCGGCGACATCATGGAAGCAAAGATTTTCGGCTCTGCAGGGGATAGAGTGATAATTGATAAATATCTTAGCGGTCGAGAGGTAAGCCTCATAGCCTTTACCGATGGCAAAACAGTGTCACCTATGGTGCCAGCTTGCGACTATAAGAAAATCGGAGATGGTGACCACGGTCCCAACACAGGGGGTATGGGAAGTTACAGCCCACCCGGTTTTTTCTCCACCGGCATGACAAAAAAGGTAACCAAAGATATTTTATTGCCGACTGTGAAGGCTATGGCTAAAGAAGGCCTGCCTTATAAGGGCGTGCTCTATGTGGGCTTAATGATTGTCGATGGAGAGCCTGTGGTGCTGGAATTTAATGCTCGCTTTGGTGACCCGGAGACTCAGGTCATTTTGCCTCTTCTCAAAACCGACCTGGTGGATATACTTATGGCAGTAGTCCAGGGCAACCTCGACCGCGTGAACATAGAGTGGAGTCCCGAAGCGTGCGTTGGAGTAGTTATGTCTTCGGCTGGTTATCCTGGAAGCTATAAAACCGGCTTTCCCATACAAGGGATAGACAACGTGGACAAGGATGTGCTAGTTTTTCATGCTGGAACTAAGTTGGGAAATGATGGCATAATTTATACCGACGGCGGGCGTGTGCTCTCCGTAGCAAGTGTGGGCAAAGATATGGCTGAAGCTCAGAAAAAGGTTTACCGCAACATTCCTAACATTTACTTTGAAGACTGTTATTATCGTAGGGACATTGCTTTAAGGGAGATAGCCTGAATGGCATTAGTGGGCGTAGTAATAGGGAGTAAAACAGACACCGAGCTGATACAGCCGGCGCTGGATATGCTTAAGCAATTGGGCATTGATTATGAACTTTCCGTTATCTCAGCCCATAGAAATCCCGAAAAACTAAGGGAGTATGGCTTGGAAGCAGAGAAGAGAGGGCTCAAAGTTATCATTGCTGCTGCTGGCAGAGCCGCTCACCTTCCTGGCGTCTTAGCTAGCTGGACAACTTTGCCTGTAATCGGTGTGCCCTTGCCTACCAGCGAGTTAAAAGCCATAGATGCTTTGCTCTCCATAAGCCAGATGCCCGGGGGAGTGCCGGTAGCCTGCATGGGCATTGGTAAAAGCGGGGCAAAGAATGCTGCCTTGCTCGCCGCCCAGATTTTGGGCACCGAGCATAAAGAGATAAGAGAAGCCTATCGTAAGTATAAACAAGAGTTAGCAAGGGGATAACATGATTGAACGGTACTCCAGACCCCAAATGAAGAAAATCTGGTCTGATAAAAACAAATTTGACCAGTGGCTCAAGGTGGAAATAGCTGCTTGTGAAGCCTGGGCTGAGCTGGGCGACATCCCCCGAGAAGATATAGTTAAGATAAGAAAAGCCAGCTACAACTTGAAGCGTATTGCCGAGTTCCTGAAGGTGACCCACCATGACATGACCGCTTTTCTTAACTCGGTGGCTGAAAGCCTGGGTGAAGAGTCACGCTTCATACATCTTGGTCTCACCTCTTCCGATGTTATGGATACCGCTCTTGGCTTGCAGTTGACCCAGGCGGCAGATATCTTGACAAAAGATGTGGCTGAGCTTATATCCGTCTTGGAGAATAAAGCCGTGGAGCACAAATACACAATTATGATGGGGCGGACCCATGGTGTTCACGCTGAGCCTACTACCTTGGGTTTAAAGATAGCCCTGTGGACTGAAGAAATGAAGCGTAATGCTCAAAGGCTGGCTGAAGTTAGAAAGAATATCTCTGTGGGCAAAATATCCGGAGCAGTGGGCACTTACGCTACTGTGCCTCCTCAGGTTGAACAAATAGCTTGCGCCAAGTTAGGACTCGCTCCAGATCCAATATCAAGCCAGATAGTCCAGCGTGACCGCCATGCCCAATTCCTGACCACTTTGGCTATTATCGCCAGCTCCCTGGAAAAATTTGCCACTGAGATCAGGAGTCTCCAGCGCACGGAAGTCAGGGAGGTTGAAGAGCCTTTTGAAGAGGGGCAAACGGGCTCCTCAGCGATGCCCCATAAAAGAAATCCCGAGCTTTGTGAGCGCATCTGCGGACTGGCCAGATTGATAAGAGGCCATGCTTTAACTTCTCTGGAGAACATCGCCTTATGGCATGAACGTGACATCAGTCACTCATCCACAGAGCGAATTATCTTACCTGACTCCTGTCTGGCAGTTGATTACATGTTATCTATATTTACCTCCATAATGAAAGGACTCAAGGTTTATCCGGAAAACATGCGGCGTAACATCGAGCTTACCCAGGGGCTAATCTTCTCCCAGAGAGTACTCCTCGCTTTAATAAATAAAGGTCTAACACGAGAAGAAGCTTACAAAATGGTTCAGGATAATGCTATGGAAGCGTGGCGGGGCAAGAAAAACTTTTTAGCTCTGCTTCTGATGGATAAGAGAATAACACATTACCTGACTAAAGATGAGCTAAAGTCTCTTTTCGACTACAGTTACTATCTGAAATACGTAGACACTGTCTTTAAACGATTGGGGCTAACTAAAGCCAAACAGGGAAAGAGAGCTGGCAAAGCTGGGTCAACCAAGTTGGCTCCCAGAGCAGTATAGTGATGGGGCATTGACTTTGAAGTTTTTGCCTTAGCGTATAACGGAGGGAAATAGAAAGATGAAGACTGCGCAAGAATACATTGATAGTATGAAGGAAATGCATTTTGAACTCTACATGTTTGGAGAGCGGGTTACCAATCATGTAGATAATCCTATTATCAAACCGACAAGAAATTGTATTGCTGCTACTTATGAACTTGCCGAAGAGTCCAAATTTCCACAATTCCAGAAGGTTATGACAGCCACCTCTCATCTAACGGGAAAGAAGATAAATCGTTTCTGTCACATTCATCAGAGTACCGAAGACCTGGTCAACAAGTCAAAAATGGGTAGAGTATTGGGTGCTTATACCGGTTCTTGCTTTCAGCGTTGCGCTGGAATGGACACCTTGAATGCTTTGTCGATGGTGACTTACGACATTGACCAGAAGTATGGGACCGAATATAACAAGCGTTTCCTGAAATACTTAAGATACGTACAGGATGAAGACCTGGTTTGTTGTGGTGCCATGACGGATGCCAAGGGCGATAGAAGTCGTCATCCAGCCGAGCAAGCTGATCCCGACCAATACCTTCACGTAGTGGAAGAGAAGCCGGATGGCATTGTAGTTCGTGGAAACAAGATGCACCAGACAGGAGCTGTAAATTCGCATGAAATTATCTGCATGCCGACCAGAGCTATGCGTGAAGAAGATAAGGACTATGCTATTTCTTTTGCCTTGCCAAGCGACACCGAAGGGATTATATACATTTATGGAAGACAGCCATGCGACACGAGAAAAATCGACAGCCCGAATATGGATGTAGGTAACATTCTTTACGGGGGACAGGAATGTATGGTTGTTTTTGACAACGTGTTTGTTCCTTGGGAAAGAGTCTTTATGTACAAAGAATATGACTTTGCTTTCGACCTGGTAGAGAAGTTTGCTGCCTATCACCGTCAAAGTTATGCCTGCAAGTCTGGTATTAGCGATGTCCTGATTGGCGCCAGTCAATTAATCGCTGAGTATCAAGGCACTTCAAAAGCTTCTCATATTAAAGACAAAATCATTGACATGATTCAGCTCAATGAGACTATGATGTGTTGCAGTCTTGCCTGTGCTTATGAAGGTCACAAAGAAGCTTCAGGGACTTACTTTGTAGACACTCTAAGGGCCAATGTATCTAAACTAAACGTGACGAAATTTCCTTATGACATAGCCAGACTGGCCCAGGACATCGCTGGCGGCTTAATAGTGACGATGCCTTCTGAAAAAGACCTTAAGCATCCCAAGATAGGCGAATATGTTGCTAAATATCTGAAGGGTGTCGATGGTATTGCGGTAGAAAATCGCGTTCATGTGCTACGACTGATTGAGAATCTCACGATAGGTTTAGGAGCCGTATGTTATTTGACGGAATCTATGCACGGTGCCGGATCACCTATGGCTCAGAAGATTATGATTGGGAGGCTGGCCAATATAGAGAGAATGAAAAGCAACGCGAAGAGGTTGTGTGGCGTTGAACCTTAGTTGCCGGTTTAAAGAGAAGCAACTCCTTAAACCGTTACTGGAAACATCATAGCCTGGGCCGAGGAAACTATGAGTAGCACCCCGACAGTCTTAGTGAATACAACCTTACCTCTACCTTTATTTCGCCGTGGCAAGGTAAGAGATGTTTATGATTTAGGCGATAGACTGCTCATCGTATCCACCGACCGCATCTCTGCCTTCGATGTTGTCTTGCCCTGCGGCATCCCTGACAAAGGGAAGGTTCTTAACCAGCTTTCTGCCTTCTGGTTCGAGAAAACAGCCCATATCCTACCCAGTCATCTTATCAAGGTAATCGATAGCGCGGATATGCTTCGAGATGTCATTGCGAGGGCTGAAAGCCCGAAGCAATCTCAATGGAAAAGAGATTCCTCGCTTACACTTGGAACAAGCCTCATCGGCCGCTCTATGCTCGTGGCTAAGGCTGAACGCGTACCTGTAGAATGCGTCGTTCGGGGCTATCTATCTGGCTCGGCATGGGCGGAATATAAAGAGATTGGGAAAGTTGGCCATATCCAATTGCCCTCGGGAGTGAAGGAAAGCCAGGAACTGTCTCAACCTATCTTTACCCCCACTACTAAGAGCGACACTGAGCATGACCGCCCTTTAACCAATCAAGACATAAAAGACCTTGGCATTGAAAACATTTTTGAGGAATTAGAACAAAAAAGCCTGCTTATCTACGGCTATGCTCGTGATTACGCTAAAGCCAAGGGCATAATAATTGCCGATACCAAATTCGAGTTTGGTTTCAGCAACGGCAAATTAGCCCTTATCGACGAGCTACTAACGCCAGACTCAAGTCGCTTCTGGGATGTCAGCCAATATAAGGTTGGCCATTCGCAACCCAGCTTTGATAAACAGCCAGTCCGTGATTGGCTTTCAGCTTCAGTATGGGATAAAACACCGCCAGCGCCTATGTTGCCACCGGAGGTGATAGAGAGAACATCGAAAAAATATCGTGAGGTGTACAGCAGGTTAACCGGGGGCATTATTTGAGAAGAACACGACAAAGATCGACAGAAGCAAGATCAAGCCTTTTTTACGTTCCTATTCAGCCAATACCTTGACCAACCGTAACAAGTTGCTATCCAATTCCTTCCTTTTTCCCCAGGTTTCCCTTAGAGGAGTGAAGGCTATATCTCCCTTCAACTCCCCCACCATGTAACCTGACATGCCCTTAACCAGAGCATCCACAGCCGCCGCTCCTAACTTGCTGGCGAGGACTCTATCCCTGGCTGTAGGTGAGCCACCCCTTTGGACATGTCCCAGCACACAAATTCGGTATTCTAGCTTTAATCTCTCCCATACTTGTTGAGCAATTGAAAACGCACCGCCTGCCTCGTCTCCTTCAGCAACTATCACAATAAAGGATTTTTTACCTCTCTTGAAGCTGCGCCTTATATCAAGGCAAAGCTGTTCTATTTTTGTCTCTGATTCCGGAATCAAGATATCTTCGGCTCCGCCAGCAATTCCTACTTCCAGTGCAATGAATCCCCTACTCTTTCCCATGACCTCGACGAAAAAGAGGCGCTGTAGCGAACCCGCAGTATCTCTGACCTTATCTATGGCATCCAAAGCTGTATTTATGGCGGTATCGAAGCCAATAGCATTGTCAGTGCCATAGACATCGTTATCTATGGTGCCCGGAATACCAATCACCTTTACATTTCCAGCTTTGGCCAGGGCTGTTGCACCGCGAAAGGTGCCATCCCCGCCTATAGTTATCAATCCCTCGATGCCTTCCCGTTGGAGAATTTCATTTGCCTTCTTTATGCCTTCCTCAGTCTTCATTTCCTCACAGCGAGCTGTTTCTAAGAAAGTGCCCCCACGGTAGATAGTATTGGCTACCGACCTGCTGCCTAGCTTTACAAAGTCCTCTTCCAGTACGCCGCAGTATCCCCGGCGAATTCCCACGACCTCCAGCTTACGGCTAACCCCACAGCGGACGATAGCCCTGATGCAGGCATTCATTCCTGGAGCGTCACCGCCGCTGGTTAAGACGCCAATCTTTTTCATAATACTTTCCGATTTAGCTTCTATTCTACCATGAACTGTAAAGCTATTTCACGGACTTTACAGAAAGCCCGTGGCACCCAAGCTGCCAGGGCCGAAAAGCCCTCAGTACTCTCAATGCCTTGCTCCCTTAAACTTTGTAGCTATCTCGATAATACACCAGCAAGTATAGCTCTCTAAGCAGGTCAGATTCGTTGTGCTTTATGATTTGCTGCAAATAGTTATCATTCTCTGTGTGAAGGAACCTTTGCCATAGCAAGGGGACGTCCTTGCCACTTATCACTGGCTCGTTAAAATAGTGCTCCGCGTGAGAAAACAGCTCGTCCAACTTAGGCCACTTGAGGTAAAGTGCCTCGGCTTTTTCCTTCCAGGGCTGAAATAAGTCTATCCCTTCTATATCAATCCCTTTAGCTTGAAGAAATCCCTTCTCGAAGGCGAGATTATAGGCGTAAAATGGCCTTGGGAGCGTCGGAACGAGTTCAGCAAGCTGAGCGATAAACGGCGCTTCTTCTTGCGAGCTCCGGCAAATTATCTCAAGGCGGCTCCCTTGAATATAGCCGAAAAGCACTATCTCATCTTGGCCAATATTAAGACCGGTGGTCTCCAGGTCAATCAAGGTTCCTTGTGGAATACCTAACATCAACTCCCGGCTGTATGAGGTAATCATATCTGCATCCTCTCGTTTTTACTACTATTATACAAGCCAGATTACACCAAAGATAGCTCACCCTCATTCTGAACTTTGTCCTCCGTCTGTTCAGGTAAATGCCAAAGCGGCATAACAGATAATAAGAAGAGCGAGCTCCAAATTTTGAAGCTCGCTCCTGAATATCGCTATTCAGTTTTAAATCACCCTTACTCTTCCACTTCAGCTTCCGGCTGAACTGCCGTTGCCCCTTCCTGGGAGCCTTGCCTTACAGACGAAGAGCTCAGGGCTTCCATGTGCTCTCAAGCAGCGTACCTTATCTATCGAGGTCAACTCCTACTTACGTTGCCAGAGAGCTCCGATAGGGAAACATCCATCGGCATAACCAAGCCTCTCTTCGTATCATGCCCCACCTCCTTGCTAGGCATCAACCATTCTTACCTAACAGATATATTTTAGCATAATGCAGGGACTATGTCAAAAATACAAGCGTGGAGCTTTTAATGGTCAAAAATCTGAGAGGTGAGGAAAATGTTATTATAGGTGCAAAAGGACCCGTCAATATGGACCCTTATGAGCAGTTAAGGAGTAAGCTTAAGGAAGCTGTGGAGAGGAGCAGGGCCGATGGCATACTCCTATCAGGAGGGGTCGATACTGGCATTTTGGCTTTTGTAGCCAGGCCGAGCACAGGCTTCACAGTGGCGTTAAAGGATTCCCTGGCATCTGACCTGGGTTATTCAGAAAAGATTTCCAAGCTCCTGGGAATACGGCATAAGAAAATGGAATTCACTACGGAAGAAGCGCTTGACACCCTTCCCGAGGTTATAGGAATACTGAAGACCTTTGACCTCGCCCTGCCCAATGACCTTTCCATATATTTTGCCCTTAAACTGGCCAGGGAAAATAGGATTAGTTCCGTCATGACCGGTGACGGAGCCGATGAGCTTTTCGCCGGCTACTCTTATATGGCGGAGCTTCCTCCTAAGGACCTGGAAAGATATATAAGAAGACTTTCACAAAACTGGCACTTCTCATCCGGCTATCTTGGCAAGGCTTTGGAAGTTGAAATAAAGCAACCCTTCCTCGACAACGATTTCGTTAGCTTTGCCCTGGAAATAAGTCCGGAGCTTAAGGTCAAAGACGGCGTAGGGAAGTATATCCTGAGAAAGAGCTTTGAGGATTTGATTCCGGCGGAGATAGTGTGGAGGAGAAAGGAGCCCATTGAGTACGGCTCAGGCTCCACCAAGCTTCACGAGATAATAAACAATATGGTCACAGACGAAGAATTCCAATCGGCAAGAAAAGAAGTTGACATAAAGTTCATAAACAAAGAGCACTTCTTTTACTGGCGTATCTATAACGAGGCTGTGGGGAAAATTCCCAAAGCCAGAGACGATGAAATTAGCTGTCCCTGCTGTGGAGCAGCAATGGGTACATACCATTGCCCTACCTGTGGCTTCTCCCGCCCCATATTATGAAGCTTGTCTAGGTAATTGCAGAATTCTCAGTGCTCTAAAGTATCACGCTTACGATTCGAGGATTTCTGAATCCATAGGGTCGGGGAAGCGCACGCCATCATGTAAGAAGTATGGACTCCCTAAGCTGACACTGTTCGCTAGCTTCACACGCTCAGACCATGTTCCTCGAAGACTGGTAGAAGTCTCCCCGATTGCTTGTGCAATTCCTTCCAAGTAAGATTCTGATGCGGCCATCCGGCTACAAAGTGAAGACATGGCGCGCTCCGCTTGGGGCATCAAACGATAGCCTGGATACAATGGATGGCCACTCTTATCTGGTGGGGCTGCTAATGCTACAGTAATGAGGAATTTGTCGACGGCAAATTGGTAATCTTCCTGAGAGGTGAAAAATTCATGCAGGTGGGGTTCATCTTCCCAAAGCTCTGCAATGTATTTTATTGGATAATTGGCATATCCGAGAAATGCTTCAGGATAAAATAAGTCTTGGCGCTGAAGGAAGGAGCGATTACTGAATCTCCCACTATAGTCTTCGACTTCGATCGGCTCTTTAAGAACAGTGTGCAAAAGATCGAAAGCCTCCTCAGCAAGCGCCTTGGCGCCCATTAGAATCAGCAATCGCCACGCTAATAAAGCGGGTACACCTTGTGCGAATCGAATGCTATGCCCACTAGGGCGTCTCTCAGTGAGGGATATCCAGTCGCCAGCCAGGTGTAACCCCAGACGGGTTCCAGCCACCCAGTCTTCTTCAATAGAGGTAAGAACAAACTGCTCAATCTTGCGAATTAGAGGCTCTACGCTATTGATATACTCTTGTGCGAGCGCTGGGATCTCTTTTGGTTGAATCGAAGTAGGAACCTTACGTTGATTCAGAGTATCTAACTCCTTTTTCATTAATGGCTGAAGTTTGCTGCGAGTTAGGCGGAGCACCGTGCTCACCGCTCGATGCAAGCCACTCTGGGCAAGTTGTCTGGCAAAGGCGGGAGCATCCAATCCCTCTGCGGCAGGGCCAGCAAGTGACTGTGCGTAGGCTATGTCCTTTGCACTAACTGGCGGTGGAGACGGCGCATAAGCAGACTCAGAAGGCCTGCGCAAGAAGTCGCTGACCGGGTTATCTGGTCTTTCGGGATTGGCGTCAATATCAGCTAGTAGTTGTGCAAGTTTCTGAGCCAGAGCGGCCTGTCCCTCGGGCGTCTTATAATCGTACACATGATATGCATAAGCTTGAAGGTCGAACGGGATGTCATCACTTCGTTGAGCTACAAGAATGGTGCGGTCTTTTAGAGAATGCCTAACTCCAAGTTCATAGAAAACATTTGCGTTGTGGTCGGTAAGGTCAGCAATGACTACATAGGCATCGTCAAGCTCTTCCAATATTGAAGCGACTATATTACCACGAGTAGCAACCGATCGCCTACACTCGTAGTCCAAACCAGCGCCCTCGACAGCAGGTTTGAATACGTTCGCAAATATCCATGTCCACTCTTCTTCACTGCATGATGCCGTGGTCGAAAATGGCATGATCACAAAGCACGTGCGTGGCATTTCGCCTCAATTATATATCTACTCGCAATGAAGTGGAATACCAGATACTAAACCAAGGAGCTAAAATGAATACTTGGAGGGTGGTAAAGTATGGGGGATTTTTAGGAAGGATTAGCCTTTTATCTTTACTGGGATGCCAGAGACCATAAAATAGATTTCTTATGCTCCTCAATCCTTGAAGCTATTCCTTGTAGTCTATCTTTTGTCTTTCTTTGGTGAGAGGTTGGGGAGAGGAATTATGTCAGCCCGTTCCATGACTCCCCCCTGCCGTGATAAGAGTGGTAGGCAACTTGTTAATGGGGTGGGGATAAACATATACTTCGGCTCCGTAAACCCTCTTGATATTCGACGCTGTGAGTATGTCGAGAGGCGTGCCTTCAGCGTAAACTTTCCCTCCATTTAGCATGACCATCCAATCGCAGTATTGAGCAGCTAAGTTCAAATCATGTAAAGCGATAATAACGGTCAAACTTTGCTCCAGGCAAAGGCTCTTGACCAGATTGAGAATCTCGACTTGATGGTTTATGTCCAGATTGGCAGTTGGCTCGTCAAGGAGCATCGCCTTTGGCTGCTGGGTTAGTGCCCGAGCGATAATAAGCCTCTGTCTCTCTCCTCCTGAGAGCTCACTTACTCTGCGCTCAGCGAAGGATTGGGTATGCGTTGCCTCCATGGCTTGCCAGGCGACGGCCAGGTCCTTTCCTCCCTCGTAGCGAAGAAGCCCGAGGTGAGGCGTTCGTCCCATAAGCACCACTTCAAAAGCAGTGAACGCCCCGGGCAAGGCAGGGCTTTGCGGCACTGTGGCCACAAGGCGAGCCATTTCATCGTGCTTAATAGTTTTTATATCACGGCCGTCAATTAAGATACGCCCGGAGAACAGGTCTATCACACGGGTCATTCCCTTGATTAATGTTGACTTCCCCGAGCCATTGGGGCCGACCAGCCCCAGTATTTGGCCGGGCCCGGCCTTCATAGTTACATTATGCAAGATGGCTCGATGGTTGTAGCCCAGGTTGACATTATCCAGCTCAATCATTGTGTCTTATCCTTTTAGAAGAAAGCGAGCCCCTTCCTTCTCCGCAATAGATAAAGAAAGAAAGGTGCTCCACAGAGAGCAGTAATTATTCCTACCGGAATCTCCGTAGGAGGAATTATGGTACGGGCTAAAGTATCGGCAAGGATGAGGAAGATGGCGCCGACCAGCATGGATAGAGGGAGCAAAAACCGGTAGTCCGGCCCCCAAATAAGCCTCACTGCATGAGGGATGAGTATGCCGACGAAACCGATAAGGCCAGTGAAACAAATCGCCGAGGAGGTAATGAGGGTAGCAGCAGCCAGTAGTATGAGCTTGACTCTCCCCACATTGATGCCCAGTTGTTGGGCCTGCTCTTCGTCAAGCTGCATTACATTGAGTGGTCGGGCGTGAATCCAGATGACTACAAGGCCCGCTAATACACAAGGGAGGACTGTCCACACCTCAGACCATTTAGTCAGGTAAAGTCCACCCAGCAGCCAGAATACAATCCCGTGCAATTCTTTACCGGAGGTGGTCATGAGATAGGAGGTGATAGAGGTTAGAAGGGCACTTAAAGCTACTCCAGCCAGGATAAGCGTGGTGGCGGGTAGCGTTTTGCCGACACGAGCCAGCAAATAGACCACAGCCACGGCGCCTACAGCACCAATGAAGGCAAATAATGGCACGGCCCCGAAAGCCATCCAGGCTAATGTGAAAGGAGTAAGCATGGCAATGGTAGCCCCCAGTCCAGCTCCGGAGGCCACACCTAAAAGATAAGGGTCGGCCAGAGGATTGCGAAACAGCCCTTGATAAGTAGCTCCGGCTACTGCCAGGGCTGCTCCTACTAAACCTGCCAGAAGTATGCGTGGCAGCCTGATATCCAGAATTATCGTTTTCAGAATTTCCAGGCTCAACGGCGCCCCGAAAATTTCGGGAGAAGAAGGGGTAATGTGAACGAAGGGCAGTTGAGAGAGAAGGACTTGAAAAGTAGTGGTAAAGGGTATAGGAACGCTTCCCAAAGTGGTGGCAAACACGGCTACCACTACAAGCAGTGCCGCAAGCCCCAGTAAAGCGTAAATTCTACCTTGCCAGCGAATGGCAAAAGGGATAACGGGCTCACTAAACACCTCAGACGCAGTACGTGCCATCGTCGAAGTCCGGTTTAATATTCAATGCCTTCCCGGCTTTTTATTCCTTGACTATAAGGATGCTTCACTTCCCTTACCTCGCTGACCAAATCTGCTTTTTCTATAATCTTTTTTGTGGCGCTCCGGCCGGTCAAGACAAGCTCTAGCTTCTCCGGCTTTGCCTCCAGAAGAGAGAGAACCTCTTCTTCTTTCAGAAAGCCGTCGCGCACGGCAATGTTTATCTCATCCAGGACCAGCATATCCCAGGACGGGTCCTGGAAAAGCTCTTTGATGAATTCCAGCCCCCTGGAGCATTCCTGGCGGACATCGTCAAGATTCAGCTCCTTGTAGAAGTGAGGATGTTTCTTAGCGAAAAGGAAAGTCTTTATCCCCAGCTTTTCCAGGGATTTATGTTCACCGTACCCGAATGCCTCAGGGTCTTTAAAAAAAGAGACTAAGCCGACTTTGAAACCATGCCCGGCAGCGCGAGCTGCCTGACCAATAGCGGCAGTAGACTTTCCTTTGCCGTCCCCGGTATAAACTTGAATTAAGCCTTTCTCTTTCATCTCAATCCCCCTTTATTGTAACTCAGCCGATATGTCCCAGAACCATACGTTGTCTCTTTCTTTTCTTTCTCCCCTGGTAACCTTAAGTGCTTTCCTGAAAATGGGCCCCTCGGTTACGAATGTGTGATATTCGCCATTTTCACCACAGGGATGGGAGCCAAGTTTGCTAATTTGCCTTACCAAATCTTTGTCCAGAACTTTTCCCAGGAAGGTCTCCTCTAATCTGGTGGCGACTATTATAGCTTTGAATTTCAATTTAAGGAATTCCTCAATTAGCTCCTCTGCTTTTATCCCCCAGAGGGGCAAAAACGCCTTTATCCCTACCTCGCTGCATGCTCTCTCTACCCATTCCCGATGCTCTTCCAAGTCCATATCACCGAACACGCCCCCTTCGATGCCCCTGTCCTTGAGTTCCCTGACAACTTTCTTAAAGTTCTCCTCATAATTTTCCCATGACGTCTTCACCTGGATGAGAGGTATGCCAATGGCTTCTGCTTGCAAAGCTAAAACACTGGCTTTAATCCCATGGGACCTCGACCTCTCGCCGTCTTCGGAGATAAAGTTAAGCAGATATAGGACTTCGTGCCCCTGGGAAGTTGCCTTATACGTCGCCAGGGCACATTCCTTACCCCCGCTCCAGGAGGAAAAAACCTTCACTTAGCTAATCCTCAGGCTCCTCAAATATCTCGGGGTGGATGAAATAGGCAAACCACTCCAAGCCCTCGACCAGTCTAGGACCCGGGCGTTGAACCAAGTTATCATCGCATACGAAGACTCTGTTGTATTGCCTTGCGTCGGTAGCGTTAAGCGCGGTCTCGTTCATTGCCCACTCATATACGCCTGGCCATGAGCTGGTGATGATTACTTCTGGATTACGAGCGATGACCTCTTCGATTGAGATTGTTGGGTAACCTGTGAGGTTACCACAGATGTTCACCCCTCCTCCTTTTTCAATTAGCTCGTGGATGAAAGTCTCTGAGCCAGCAGTCCACAACGGGTCATTCCAGACGATATAAAAGACCCTTGGCCTGTTCTCCAATTCCGAGGTTACAGCAGTTATCGCTTCGACCTCGCTTGCCATTTCAGATGTAAGCGCCTGGGCCTCCACCTCCTTATCGGTTATTTCCCCTATTCTTCTAATATCATTGAGCAAGTCATCTAAATCGGTAGTCTTTATACCAAATACTGTAAGCCCCAGCCCTACCATGGTATTGATAACCTCCATGGGAGTGCCATACGCAACCAGTATGAGGTCGGGGTTGAGAGCAACTATCTTCTCTATATTCGGTGTGGCATATCCTCCCACCTTTTCCTTCTCCAGAGCTTCGAGAGGATAATCACACTGATCTGTTATTGCTACCATGCTATCGCCCAGGCCCAGAGCAAATAGAATCTCAGTGTTAGAGGGAGCCAGGGAGATAATTCTTTGGGGTGTTCCGTTAATGGCGACCAGCCTTCCCAGGTCATCGAATACATAATCTACTGGTGTCTGCTCGGTAGGGGTGCAGGCTGTCAGGACAAGAGCCAGGCTCAAGAGCGCCACCAGAAACCAGTTTGTCCCCCGGGCAAAGATTTGCTTACAGGACCTTTTAGTGCGAGTCACTTTTGCCTCCCGTTATACAAAATTACTTTATTTTAGACAAGTGTAGTTGATTAAGTCCTATTATAAAATGCCACAAAACGGATGTCAAGTCTTTTCGCTGGGAGCGTTTAGTAATGTCAGGAGATTGCTTCGTCGCTACGCTCCTCGCAATGACAGGAAGGGGGGATGCCCACAATGACAGGCGTCTAACTAGTGGACGCCCTGGGGAAATTTTGACGTAGGTCAATAATCTGGTAGCCCAGGTTCTCTTCTTCCAATCGCTGCACCAAAATTGAAACCTTGTCCTCACTACAGACAACCAGGAAGGACAGGCCACAGTAAGATGCCTCTATAGCTGCTTCTCGGACACCATGAACGTAATCAGGCTTTATACCTATCTGCGTCAACGCTACCAGGGCTTCCGTGCCCATTGCTCCCACCAGCCTCGCTTCCTTTACCTCCCTTTCCAATCGGGCAAGGTCGGTGCTCCTTGAACCTCCATCCTGCACATTGGGTACTTTGCCTATCATTACTTTAGCTGGCTCGAGTGTTATTACTCCTTCAACGTTGCGAATGCCGACATCTTGTCCCTTTTTAGCCTCAGTGACGGCTATTCCTTTAGCCCCTTTGCCACTAATGACATCGGAGGCGAAGAGCAAGCCGCCCTTCATATATAAGGAAGCTGGTTGACCAATGGATAAGTCGCTATCAGCTATGGCAGTGGTAGTTGATATATCAGCTACGGCTTTGCTCACAAACCAGGCGTAACTATGTAACTGCCGGGACATCTGCAAAATCCAATCTACGCCCTCCTTGGTTACCTTATATCGGGAACGGCCCTCGGAACTCAGCCAGCCGTCCTTTATCAATTCCTTCACGTACTCGGAAACCGCCTGCGAAGTGATGCCCAATCTTGGGGCGATGTCTTTCTGCTGTATGTTAGGCTGATGTGCCGCTATTTCCACCATTATCTGAAACTTAGTAGCCAGATTTTTGCTCTTCAGTATCTGTGCCATGTTAACCATTATATCACTTACTAACCAGGCTAAATTAGTAAAGCGAGCCGGGGCAAACGCCTCTCAATATGCACCTATCGCAACGAGGTTGGCGAGCGTGGCATATCCGCCTGCCATGCTCTATCATATGGATATGGAACTGATATACCTTTGAGGGCGGAATTTGCTCCTGAAGCAAGCTATGTGCCTTCTCTATGGACACTCTGGAATCAATCAGTCCCAACCGTTTGGCTACCCGAAAAACGTGGGTATCCACGGGCAGGGATGGCTTCCCCAGAGAAAAAAGCAGCACACAGCTAGCTGTTTTATGTCCTACTCCAGGCAGACGCATTAAGTAATCTTCGGCTTCAGCCATGTTCATCGTTTTGAGGGAATCAAGGCTGATACGACCCTGTTCCTTTTCAATTTGCTCAAGTACCTGCTTGATTCTAGCGGCCTTGATTTGGGATAATCCCCCGGACTTAATGACCTGAGCGGTATGCTCTGCTGGAGCCGAAGCTACAGCTTTCCAGCTATCGAAGCTAGCTTTAAGAGAGGCAAAAGCTCTTCCCGAATTTGCATCCGAGGTATTCTGGGACAGTATGGTTCCTATGAGCATATCGATAGGGTTCCTGTCTGGCTGCCACTTGCCAGGGCCATATTCCTGCTCTAAGAGCTCAATGACTTCTTTAATAGCCATTAGCTCAAAAATATCATGTCGGTGCCTCTTGATGCAAAGATGCCTGCTGCCCGATAGCATTTGCGGCAACCTGGGTGAATGAGATAAGATAAGCATCTCCAAAACGGGAGAAGGATATGACTCTTGTAGAGAAGATATTAGCTAAAAAAGCCGGGAAGAAAGTTGTCAGGCCGGACGAGATTGTCGAGGTCTCTGTAGACCTGGCTATGATACATGATGCGTTAGGTGCGCATACGATTGCCAAGTTCAGGGAACTGGACGTGGAAAAGGTCTGGAATCCCGCGAGAATAGTAGTAGTGCTGGACCACTATGTGCCCAACAAGGACATTGATACTGCCAAGAAGTGTCTTAATATAAAGAAATTTGTCATTGAACAAGGCATAGAAAACTACTATGAAGTCGGGAAGGGGGGCATAGCTCACCAGGTGCTTGTAGAGAATGGGCATGTGCTGCCAGGAACTACTCTCGTTGGTGTGGACAGTCATACCACGACATCGGGTGTGGTTGGAGCTTTTGCTACGGGGATTGGTGTTGATGAGATGGCTGTGGTCTTCAAAGCAGGGAGGTTATGGGAGCGGGTCCCGGGGACTATCAGGATAAATGTCGAGGGCAAGCTTGTGCCTCCCATAATGTCCAAGGACTTGATGCTTCTCATATTGAAGAGATTGGGTGTAAGCGGCGCTTTGTTCAAGTCTCTTCAATATACAGGCTCCACCATAAGCCAAATGAGCGTCGCGGGTCGCATGGTATTAACCAATATGGCAATAGAGTCAGGTGCTACTAATGGTATCATCGAGCCTGACCAGAAGCTAGTGGATTTTCTCAAGGCAAGGACCGACCACTCTTTCGAGCTTATTCAGGGCGACCGGAATGCGGAGTATGCGGAAACACTTGAGTTTCACGCTGATGATATTAAGGAGCCCATGGTTGCCGTCCCCCCGAAGCCTTCCAATGCTGTGGGAGTTACTGAGGTTGAGGGGACTAGAATCGACCAGGCATTCATAGGTTCGTGCACTAATGGACGTCTGGAAGACCTCAGGATTGCTGCCAGAATACTCAAAGGTCGGAAGGTAGATAAGTTTACCAAGGTTATCGTCATACCAGCCTCACAGGAGGTCCTTAAAGCCGCTCTGGAGGAGAGGTTAATAACGACATTTGTGGAGGCTGGGGCTGTGGTCGGTCCCCCCACCTGTGGTCCGTGTATGGAGGCGCATATGGGCATACTGGGACCGGGTGAGGTTTGCATAAGTACGGCAAATCGTAACTTTCAAGGTCGGGTAGGAGATGTGACGGCCAAGATATACCTGGCATCACCGGCGACTGTGGCAGCCTCGGCGTTGAAAGGCAAAATAAGTGACCCACGGGAGTTTTTCCGGGAGGCATAGATGGAACTCAAAGGCCGAGTCTGGAAGTTTGGTAAGGATGTTGACACTGATGAACTTTTTGCCGGAAGGTTTATCATGGGTGGTGATGAAACGAACCAAAGTCAATATCAAGAGTTCATCGCAAGAAGCGGTCTAAGCGATGTCGGGCATCGTGAGAATGTGCCCAGGGATTTTCTCACCAGGGTTGAGAAGGGGGATATTATAGTTGCCGAAGAGAACTTTGGAATTGGTTCAAGCAGGCAGCAGGCTGCGGAAACTCTGAAATTTAAAGGTGTTCAGGCTGTAGTTGCCGACTCAATCCACAGGATATTCTTCAGGAACTTCTGGAACCTTGGATGCCCGGCCATAGATTTGCCGGGAATTTCCGCTGAATTTGAGACCGGGCATGAGATAGTTATTAACCTGAGGCAAGGGACTATCAAGAACCTCAATACGGGCAAGGAGTTTGAGTTTCGCCTGATAATTCCATCATGGTTTATAGACATGGTGGAAGCCGGGGGTCTAATTCCGTACCACAAATCTCTTCAAAATGTAGAGGGTAAAAATAAAAGTGCAAAATGACAGAGCAAAGGTTAAAAAATTTGCGTTTTGAGTTGTCATTTTGATTTTTGACCTTTGATTTTTGGATTCCTATTTTAGGATTTGGTGCTCGGGATTTAGGATTTCCTATTCTTCTGCCTTTTAATTAGACCCTTCCTCCTCTGACGGGGATAAAGTCCGCCACTACACTTAGTCAGCCTCTTATGTTCCTCCGAAATTTATGATAGTGTATCCCGTAGATTTCGATGCACAAAGTAGTTTGGGATATGGACCCCGGCATCGATGATGCCCTGGCTTTAATTCTGGCGTTGAAATCGCCTGAAGTCCAGGTTCTGGGCATCACCACGGTGGCAGGCAATGCTCCTGTGGAAATGACCAGCGCCAACGCTCGCCGGATATTGGAATGCCTGGACACAGGCAGTATCCCGGTAGCGATGGGGGCAGCAAACCCTTTGAACCACCCGTTAGAAGATGCCTTAAGCTACCATGGCCCAGACGGGCTGGGAGAGTGTGGCTTGCCTTCTCCCAAGCTCATACTGTACCCGGCAAAGGCCTGGGATTTCCTTGCCCGGTCGGTTTTGGATGCTCCCGGTGAAGTTACTCTTGTAGCCACGGGACCTTTAACCAATTTGGCTTATGCTTTTGAACTTCATCCCGAACTGCCTGAACTTTTAGCCGGGCTGGTTCTCATGGGCGGTGCTTATAGTCTTACGCCCTATGGCAAAGGGAATCGCACTCCCTTTGCCGAGTTCAATATCTGGCAGGACACTGAGGCTGCTCATATAGTATTCAACTCTGGGGCGGACATATTTGCTGTGGGGCTGGATGTATCTATGGACCCTGCGGCTTGCCTGAATAGCCAGCATCTGGAGCAGATTAAGACCAGGCATACACCGGCTGCACATCTGGTAGCCCAACTGGTAGAATACGAGGTAAAATACCACGGATGCTGTAGAATGCATGACCCGTTGGCTTTGGCAATGTTGCTGGACGCTTCTTTGATCGATTTTATATTGGCAAGGGTGGAAGTAGCTAAGGGGAGTGACTGGGATAGAGGAGTTACTCGTATTTTGTCCTCTGGCAGCTCTCAGTTAATACACGTAGCCTCTGCCGTGGACGGGCCTCGCTTTCTAAAGCTATTTCTATCGCGTATATTGGAGGAGTAAGATGGCTAGCTTGGTAGTATGTGGCGCCATAAACTGGGATATTAGCTGCTTCGTAGAGCGGCTGCCGGTGCCCGGTGAAGAAGTTACCATAAAATATATCACCCGTGTATCCGGAGGGACAGGTGGCAACATTGCTGTGGCGGCAGCACGGATTTTGGGGGCTAAAAAAGTTGCCCTGATAGGCGCTCTGGGGAAGGATGACATCGCTCGCCAGCAAATTGCCGCCCTCGAGGACGAAGGAGTCGTCACCGAGAGCATCGACCAAATTGCAGGAGAAGAATCGGGGCAGGCTTATATTCTGGTTGACCAAACGGGACAGAATGTTATTGCCAGCCGTCTGGGGGCGAATGCCAGGCTTGGTCTGGAACACCTGAACAAAGCACAGGTCAAGCAGCAGCTACAGGAATGTCGAGGCATCGTCCTCACCGACCCCCATTTGGAAGTGGCAAAGGAACTAATAAACCTGGCAAAAAGGCGCGATGTCCCTGTGTTGTGGGACCCGGGGATTTTGATAAGCCCGAATCCGGAAGCATTGCTCTCTCTTGCCAGACAGGCAGAGATCCTCTTCTTGAATGAAACAGAGGCGAGTGCTCTACTGGGAGCTGATGAGTTAAATACGAGCTTACAGAAGCTAAAAGAGCTGGGACTCGGCAATCACTCGGTGCTCAAACTTGGCGCTCAGGGAGCAGCCATGCTTGAACCGGCTAGCGGTACGGTGATCGAGATCCCAGCCTTGCCTCTCAAGGAGCTAGGTCTAAATGTGGTTAACACGGTAGGTTGTGGAGATGTCTTCGCCGGGGTCTTTGCCGCCTACTATGTCAAGGGAAGTAGCCTCGTGCAATCGCTTATCATGGCCAGCGCTGCCGCCGGCCTTAACGCCACCCGACCTGAAACCAGGGGCAGCCCTGCCCGAGCTAATTTAGAGGAAGTGGCAAACCGCAGCCAGAAATTTGGCTTCAAGACCCAAAAGCACAAGAAATCTGGTGGCTACTGAGCGAGCTCCTAAAAATCATATCCTGGCACTAGCAACTCAATGATTTCTTCAAAGGTCGTCTTTCACTTTATCTAATTTATCTAACTAACCTAGGGGTATGGCCAATCGGATGAAAGTACTTCCTTATGGAGAACGGTTCTTTTTGCATTGGTAAGGCTTGGAATTGCTGTTCTTGAATTCTGCTATTTAGAATGAATTCTTTCCCAAGTTTGTCTAAGAGCTAAATCGAATAAGGCATCTAACGCCGTTGCTTTAAAGACAAGACCTAATCCAATCACTTCCTCGGAAATACCTACCATATTTACAGGTAATGGACTGACGATATTATTTCGGATCATTGTAGCTGAAACAACTCCTACAAATAGGTAAGGTAATCCTGAGCCAATGATGATTTGACCTCTGTTATATTGAGCCTCTTTCATATTTAAAAAGACCGGACTTCCACTTGACCCGGGGAAGACCTGAGCATCTATTAAGAATTGCTTCTCTCCGTTGTAGTCTAATCGTGGATGGCTGGCTGTGACCCCACTTCGTAGTACAGGAAGATTGTGCTTTTGATCATAGCGGTTCTCAGGATATCCTACAAAGATTACTCTTTGCCCAGCATCAAGTTCAGGTTCAGTAAAATTTGCAAATACTGTCTTCTCTAGAAACTTGTAATATATTTTTGAGCCTAACTGGGAAATGACAGTTGATATATTAACACACGCAAGATCAATGTTAGGGTTGGGATGAAGAAACAAAGCCTCTTTATAATTAGCCGTATGATAGCTTAGTGTTTGTCCTAATTCAGGGAGGTTGGAATTTGTCTTCCTCTGATGGAAGGTAATATTGAACCTATTGCTTCCAGTCAGCACATGTTTATTCGAAACCAGCAAGACTAAGCTTTCACTCTGATTCTGAGGAAAATCGACTTTCACCAGAAAACCTGTGCCGATGCTTTGAAGCTTACCACTATCATCCAACAGTTCAATTCTCAGCGTTGAGAAAAGAATTTGTTCTATAAATGATTGAGGGTCTAGCCCGTCTCTGTCTTCCATAAATGCCTTTGCTCCGTCTCCTTACTCCAGTTTACCATCGTTAACTGGACTAGGCAAAACAACGTCCAGGGGAAGCAACAAGGTGGCTGGAGTTGAGTTAAAAGAGAAGGTATGATACATTCAACTTCAACATTATGGCTAATGCTCCAATATTAGCGCCAACTACAGTTGAACCAATCCGTCGTGCCTTCCCCGCCGAGAAAGCAAAGGCCTGGCATTACAAGATACATCCCTACTACACGAAGCAGCCTTCTAACGTGGTGGGCGAATACATTCGCCACTTCTGTCCTGAAGGCGGATTAGTCGTTGACCCTTTCTGTGGCAGCGGCGTTACCGGCATTGAAGCCTTGACCAACAAACGGCGGGTGATTTGCATTGACCTTGACCCGCTGGCGGTTTTCATTACCAGAATGACCTGTCTTGCCCCTGTTGACCTTAATGCTTACTGGGAAGCCTATCGCCAGGTCGAGCAGGAAATGAGCCACATCGTTGAATTTGTGCGTAAAGCCTCACCTGAAGAGCTAGACGATTATGAACTGAAGGAGTGGTATCCCAAAGGCGTTAAACTACCGTCTAACGCTGATAGAGGCTACGTGGAAGACCTGTTTGGAAAGGCACAGCTAATATCTTTAGCTCATTTACGTTCGGCTATTATGAAAATACCGAATCAGCAAGCACGAGAGCTATTGTTATTTGCCTTCTCAGGCATCCTCGCTAGGGCAAGTATCACCTATGGAATTGATCCAAGACACGCAGGTGGCGGAGACAGCGGTATCTTTCGAGTATATCGCTATTGGGTGCCACCAAAGCCTGATTATCGTGATGTCTGGAATTTATTCTCCACCAGAGCACGGCTGGTAGCCAGTGCCAAAAGAAAAAGCAACACGCACTTCGGGGATTTTGTCCGTGAGGGTGGGACTTTCAATATCCACTGCGATTCAGCCGAAAACCTGCTCAGGCATGTGGATAAAGATACGGTAGACTATATTTATACTGACCCACCCTATGGCGCTCATATTTCCTATTTAGATTTGGGCATTATGTGGCATGCCTGGCTGGGATTTGAAGTTACCGATGAGATGCGGGCTAGAGAGGCAATCGAGGGTGGGGAACAGAAGTTTGATGAAAAGCATTATCTCGAAATATTACAGAAGTCTTTTGAGCAGATGTTTTATGCTTTGAAGGACGAAGCTTGGCTATCCCTAGTATTCCACCACAAGGAAACCAACCTGTGGTATTCGCTTCGGGATATGCTTCGCTACATCGGCTTTAACTATGTCAATACAGTAGCCCAGCCTTTATCGAGGCAAACTTTTCATAAGATTAAAAATCCACTGCGGGTCTTGGGAGAAAGCCTGATTGTCAACTTTCAAAAGTCCGCTGTCAGGAAAATATCCCAGCCCATGTCTCTGCCCATGGCAAATATTATTAAGAATGTTGCTGAGAGAGTGATTTACCGTGATGGAGGGGCAACAACAGAGGAGATACTTAGAGAGGTAGTGCCAGACCTGTTCGATAATGACCTTTTCTTTGATGCTGCCTCCAAGAGCATAGGCGACATCCTGGGAATCCTTGAGAGCGACTTCGACCTCGATGAGAATGACTTGTGGCAAATCAAGGCTGAGCGCCAGGTAGGCAACTTCATTCCACCAAGGGAGCGCATTAGATACTATGTCATAGGCTATTTACGCAAGGTAGGCAAGGCAAGTTTTGACAGCATTGTGACCACCATTCTGCCACTACTCATAAATGGTCACCGACCGACCAGAGCCGATATTGCTGATGTCCTGAATGATGTGGCAATTTCCTATGATGGCGTCAACTGGGAGATAAAAGACCCTAGTGTGCTGGTAAAGCAAGGCGTTTTGCCCATGTTCGTTAGCGAAAAAATGGAAGAATACGAAATTCCAGCCAGCACTACGCATAACCAGCATATCTATCGCCTCGCCATACTTTGCCAGAAGGCGGGATTTGTCCCTTATATTGGTAAGCAAGAGAGGAATGACCCCATGCTGGCAGGGCTTAAACCACTGACTTATCTTAATGTGAAGACTGAGCCAGTTAAGCAAAAGCGTATCGAGCAAATTGACATAATCTGGGCGCAAGCCGATGGCACGCCAGTATGGGCTTTTGAGGTAGAGGAGCATACATCCATTTTGAGTGCCTTGGAGCGCTTTGTGGCTTTGTTATCGGCTATGCCAGCGCTAGGTAAAAGCCGGCAATTGACAATCGTAGCTCCGAAAGCCAGACGCAAGAAACTCCAGCAAGAGCTAACCAGTTCATCTTATATTGGGCATCCGCAATATTTAGAAAACAAAATCACCTACATGTTTTATGACGACTTGGAAGCTGCACTTTCTAGATATAGCCGCCGAGCCAGCCTTGACTGCAAGGAACTTCACACTCTATGCCACCTCCCACCAGTTCCCATTTAGCTGCCTTGTATAAGTACTGGACAGTTTTATTCCGCCTCACTACCTCTCCACAACTTCAATGACTTTATTTCTGCTTCTGAAGCCGCTGAGAATCCTGACCTGGCTCTGGGGAACGCTGAAATGATCTGCCAGTAATTTGATGACTGCCTGGTTGGCCTTGCCTTCCTTCGGTGGCTCTTTGACTTTGACTATGAAGCTATCCCCTTCTCGGCTAAGCTCTTCGGTCTTGGAACTGGGCTTTACTTTAACCTGGATTTTCATTCACTAATTCTCCCCACATTCCCTGGTTATGAAATCCTACCAGTTTAACAGGTGTTATCTCGTTGTTAAGGGACTTTTCACTGCCAGTAAATACCCTGATGTAGTTGCCGGTCAGCCCCGAGTATATGCCGCTTCCGGGACTGGTTTCCTGCTCCCAGAGGACCGGCATAGTTTGCCCCAAGAACTGCTCACAGAAGCGGCGCCGGCAGCTTCGAGATAGCTCTAGCATCCGCTGGTTGTGCTCTGCTTTAGCTTTGTCTTTTATCTGCTCGGGCATCCCGGCTGCCGCTGTCTCAGGGCGAGGTGAAAAGGGGAAGACATGGATATTGGCAAAGCCAGCTTGCTGGCAAAAAGAGTAGCTCTGTTCAAACTCTTCATCGCTTTCCCCGGGGAAACCAACCATGATATCTGTGGTGATGGCTGCCTCTGGTATCCTATCTTTAATCAAATTTACTGTTCTCTGATATTGGTCCAGAGAGTAGCTCCTCTTCATCCTTTGAAGCACGGTCTCGCTTCCACTTTGCAGCGCTAAGTGGAAATGCCGACAAAGCCTTTCATCCTGCCACAAGGCAAGAAATTCAGAGGATATTTCCGAAGGCTGTAAGGACGAGAGACGTAATCTCTCGATGCCGGTGCTGGTGAGAATACGCTGAACCAAAACCCCAAGGTCAGCACTATCATCTCTATAGGAGCCCACCTTTGTCCCGGTGAGAACCACTTCTTTGTAACCGAGGGCCACCTTTTGCTTCACTTCGTCAATTATCTGGGAAGCGGGCAAGGAATATTCGTGAGGTCTTACTTTGGGCACAATGCAATATGTGCAGGGGCTATGACAGCCGTCTTGAATCTTTATCAGGCTACGAGTCCTAACGGTGGCAGCAAGCATCTGAGATTGTTTTGTTTCACCTTCACCCAGTCCTCTCCTTTCGAGGGAGAGGGTTTGGGTGAGGGCCAGCAGATGCTCTTTCTCTTTGTTATCAACTACGATGTCAGCCAGCTGAGCTAGCTCTTGACGATTTCTTTGGGCATAGCAGCCAGTAGCGATAATTAGAGCCTGGGGATTTCTTCTCCTTGCCAGCCTGAGCCAGTGGCGTGACTTGCGGTCGGCAATATGGGTGACTGTGCAAGTATTGGCAATATAAATATCTGCCCCGTCACCGGGGGTAACAAGTTGAAATCCGGCTTGGCTAAAACGATTAGCCAGAGATTCCGTCTCGGCCTGATTGAGCTTACAACCCAATGTGTAGAAAGCCACCCTCATTGATATGGATTATAGTATCTTGCCTAGGTTCTTACAAAGTCTTATCCCTTGATGGGAGAGGATTCAGGTGAGGTGATATCCCCCTCTCTAACTCTCTCCCGCCAGGGGAGAGAGCATTATGACGTGGCAATCTCTAAAAAGGATGTGAGATTGCTTCGCTTCGCTCGCAAAGGCATTTTGTTAAAGCCTTTTCTGTGATATAGTTAGCGATTCTAGCCAAGGGTATTAAACTGAGGTGCGAAATTGAATCAACGGGCTCAATGGAAAATCCTGCCTCCGGTGCCTGATGAATACTTAAATGCTTCTGACTTTTCTCCTCTAGTTGCTCAACTTCTCTATAATCGTGGTGTTAAGCCAGAAGAAATCGACCCTTTTTTGTCTGCTGACCGTAGGCTGGAGGGTAATCCCTTCCTCCTTCCTGACATATCACAGGCTGTAAGCAGGGTCTATAAGGCTGTGCTTGCCCGGGAAAAGATTGCCGTCTATGGTGACTTTGATGTTGATGGCGTTACAGCCATAGTTATTCTTGTCGAGGGACTGTCAAGGCTTGGTGCTGAAGTTATTACCTATATTCCTGACCGCGTCAACGAAGGCCACGGATTAAAGATTTCAGCTCTGGAGAAGCTTCAGGCACAGGGGGCTAGTTTGGTGATTACTGTTGATTGTGGCGTAACTGACCTTACAGAGGTAAAACAGGCTCGAGAAATGGGAATGGATATGATTATCACCGACCATCACATTCCGTTAGGGAGCCTGCCTCAAGCCGTAGCTGTAATTGACCCGAAGCGAAAGGATTCGATGTATCCCTATCCAGATTTGGCTGGTGCTGGCGTTGCCTTCAAGTTTCTGCAAGCGCTATTCCATAAAGATAGCCGGGAGAAATGGCTAGCTGGATTGATGGAGTTAGTGGTTTTAGCCACTGTTACCGATTTAGTTACTCTCGTTGGTGAGAATCGGTACCTGGTGAAGAAAGGGCTGAGAGAGCTTAATAATAGCTCCCGTGTGGGAATTCAAGAAATGGGTAAATTGGCTGGGCTGAAGCCAGGTGAACTTGACGCTAAAGATATCTCCTGGGTACTGGGACCTCGCCTCAATGCTGCTGGCAGGATGGACAATGCCTCCACCAGCTACCAGCTGCTCACTACTCAGTCACCAGAGGAAGCTCGCCTCCTGGCTCTGGAGCTAGAGAGAAGGAATGCCGAGCGGCAAAAATTAACCAAGGAAGTATTAAGCCGAGCGAGGGAGAAACTAGCTGCCAAACTACACCTGCCGGTGCTTATAGACGGTGACGAAAGCTACTCCATCGGTGTTATCGGGCTTGTTGCTGGCAAGCTCTTAGATGAATTTTACAAGCCTGCCATTATCATCAGTTTAGGCCCTGAGCTATGTCAGGGTAGCTGTCGTAGCATAGCTGAATTCGATGTCACAGCTGCTTTAGGAGAATGCCATAACCTGCTTACTACCTTTGGTGGCCATCCCTTAGCCGCTGGCTTCACAGTAACGCGCCAAAATTTAGCTCAGCTAGAGGAGTGTATTACCAGACTAGCTACGGACCAATTAGGTCAGCTTGACCTTCGTCCGGAAATAGTGATTGATGCCGAGCTTCTCTTATCTACTTTTACTGGAGAGACCTTTAACCTTATCCAAAAATTGAGCCCTTTTGGTCGAGGCAACCCACAGCCGACCTTTCTCACTCGACAGGTCGAGGTAATCGAGTGTCGTAACTTCGGCAGCCAGGGCGAATGGCTGAGACTAAAACTCAAACAAGGAAATGTAACCTGGCAAGCTGTAGATTTTAAGTCGCAGAGAACAAGGGAAGAAATTCCATCTTACATAGATATTGTGTATAACCTGGAAAAAAGTCGCTGGAATGGAGAGGAGGTGCTGGGCCTTAATCTCCGTGACTTTGCTCCAGCTCAGCTTCGTTAGCAAGCCCGGTCACCAAAGCCTGTTTCTTGAACCTGCGCATTCTGATAATAAGCCAGGGCAAAAATACCGCCAATATTACTAAGTCAAGAACTTGAGCGTGATAAAGACCCCAGAGCAATGGTTCGCCAATACGGAAAAACCTCACGCCAAAATCACCGGCGGCAAAAAGGCAAAAACAAAAGAACGCAAGACAGCCTTCGGGTTTAAATTTTCCCCGAAGTCGCCAAACTACAGCAAAAACTATCAGGCCCCATAATAAATGATAAATCTGAGTGGGGTAAATCGGCACCCCCCAATACTCGGGAGCCAGGGCATCCCGAGGCGTGTAAATCACAGCCCCCGGGAAATACTGGAAAGGACTGGGCTTGCCAGAGCAGCAGCCGTTTATTGTACAAGCAATCCTGCCTATGCCTAGAGCTAAAGGCGTACCAACGGCAACGGCATCGCCTATACTAAGTAGGGTGGAGAAGCGCATTCTCGTTACTCTCATATAGATCAACGCTGCCACAATGACGCCGACGATCATCCCGTTTTGAGCAAGGCCAGCAAAGCCGAAAATGTCTCGGGGGTTCGCTACGAAATGCTCCCAGTCATAGATTATATATGCTAGCCGGGCTCCGATAAGGCCGCCAATAATACCCCAGAGGGAAATGCTGTAAATATCACGCGTGATGCCTAGCCTTTTTGCTTCCCTGATCGTGATGACTAACAGCAACGTGACCGCTACAGCTATCATGATCCCATACCACCGTATCGTTAAGGGGCCAATGGTGAAAGCAATGGGGTCTATGCTGATAGTAAGCATTTGTTCCCTCCTTTCCGTTTAAGAGAAAATAGCATTGACAAAGACCTCAGCATCAAAGGGAGCCATGTCCTGTAATTTTTCACCAGTACCAATATAAGAAATGGGTATGTTTAACTGGTCGCAGATGGCAAATACTATGCCGCCTCTGGCTGTGCCATCCAGCTTGGCCAGGAAAATATCGGTGACGTCCACAGCTTCGGTAAAATGTTTGGCCTGAGCCAGTCCATTTTGCCCTGTGGTAGCGTCCATTACCAGCAAAACTTGATGAGGGGCTGAAGCATCGTGCTTAGCTACCACTCTCTTTATCTTCTTGAGTTCTTCCATGAGATTAAACTTGGTATGAAGGCGACCAGCAGTATCGATAATCACCGCTTGAGCATGGCGGCTATAGCCGGCCTGAACGGCATCATAGGCAACTGCTCCGGGGTCGCCACCTGGTTGGTGGGCGATGACTTCGGCATCTACTTTCCCTCCCCAGTGTTTAAGCTGCTCAATAGCTGCTGCCCGGAAGGTATCTGCTGCTGCCAGGATAATTCGCTTTCCCTGCGAAGTGAAACCATAGGCCAGCTTGGCAATGCTGGTTGTCTTGCCCGAGCCATTCACGCCGACCACGAGAATGATATAAGGGGATTCTCCACTTTGCTCAGGAATCGGATTTGCTCTCTGGGGGATGCTTAATAAGCTTACCATCTCTTTTTTCAAGGCTTCCCGTATCTGAGATACCTCTGAAAGCCTGTCTGTTTTCACCCGCTGTTTGACCTTGCTCAGGAGTTTGCTCGCAGTCTCTACACCAACATCGGCCGAAACAAGTAACTCTTCCAATTCCTCCCAGACCTCATCCCCGAAAGCGTCCCGGCTAAAAATATTAGCTATCTTGCCAAACCAGGTTTCTTTGCTTCTTTTTACTCCTGGTTCAGTCTTTTTTAACAAATCAAGCAAGCCGCCTCCTTAATCAAGGGTACCCGTATATAATAGCACAAGTGTAGACGGCTTTTTAGCTGGCGATTTCTCATCTTTCTGGCGAGGGTAGCTCCGGCTCTTTCCTCACGAATAAAAGGGGATAAATTATGTCGCTGGTGCAGCAAGGAAGCCAGACCGCAAGGAATAAAAACAAGAAAATAAAAGGGAGCAGAGGAATCCATTCAGCCTTTCCGAATGCCATGATGTAGAATAACGATGCCCAGGTACTTAACAATACGTGTCCAAAGTGCGGGATTTTGGTCGTTTGCTTCCAATAGCCGATAGCAATGCCAGCCAGCGCCACGAGACTTATCCACCATTCCTCGATAAAGGGGACATGAAACTCCATTTGAGCATGAAGTAAGCTTCCTCCTAGATAAGGAATCACGGCATCGCTTATAGTGGCTATACCGATGGACCCTGTCCAACCAATCAAAATTGCCACCCAGATTTTGCCTTTCCTGTATCTCATATACATAGCCGTGGTTACAAGTGCGCTCAATAAAACGTGGAGCGGGTGTGAGATATAAAAAGCGGTTTGGGAAATATGGGAAGGAACGTTGCCTAAAACTATTATAACCGTGATGATAATACCAGTAAGAGCGCCAAGGGCTGTGAAAGGGATATGCTCCTTGAGTTCTTTTGCTATGCGCCTGACCATTTCTTATTTTGCTAACGGGCTATTTTCTATAACACCGGGAGCAGAGTCCGGAGAATTCAGAAAGATGATGTTCGGTGTGAAAGCCAAAACTCTGGGCGAAGTCGTTTTCCTCTTGACACAATTCTTTATCAGCGAATTCTCGGATGGCTCCGCACTGCTGGCAGACCATGAAGCGATGGCAGCCTTCTGTGGCATCTAAGCTACACTTCACAAATCCGCCGCTGGACAGCATTTTGTGAGCTAGGTTGAGGCTGCAAAGCAAATCGAGTATACGATAGATGGTAACGTGGTTCAGATATTTGCCCCTGGCGCGCAAAATCCCCTGTATGTCGTACGGGGAAACTGGTTTTTCGGCTTCTTCCAGCACCTTGAGCACCAGCTTCCGTGGCTTGGTTGCCTTGTGTCCCTGAGCTTGCAAAATTCGAATTGAGTCTCGAACCATGGCAATATTTTACCCGAAGGAAAGGCTAAATGCAACACTATTGCAATTAACTCTGAGAATAATCGACCAGTTATTTTGGTCATTTCCCTCAAGCTGCGAGTTCTTCAAGCAATACTACCGCAGCTTCCTTATCCATGGGCTGGTTATTGTTGCCGCACTTCGGCGATTGCACGCAGGCAATACAACTATTTTGGGGCGTGAAGTCTATACCCTACACCCTATGGTAGCGCTCTCCCCCAGTCCACTTCTATGGCGTATTTGATACATTTGCTAAAGCCCTCATAGTCAAGACAGGGACATGCAATATTATTTCTGTCTAAAATCTCCCCCGCTTTTGTGTCATCAAATATCCTGTCGTCGTGAAAATTCGGCTCATATACATTAATGAACGAATCGAATAAATTTTCCAGAGCATTCTTGGGCTGCTTGACAAAATCCTCAGCTAACACAGATTTGTAACCCACAGCATTAAAGAATTTTTCCCCAAATAAAATGAGCTCGTCAAGCGTGTTTGACCTTCTACTTACCAAGTGAAAAATACCGCCGTTTAAGCAATTATCCATAATTGCCATACACCCGTCAACCGTAAAATCAATAGGAACCAAATTGAATGAACTTCCATCTATTTTCCCGATTCGGATAGGCATATAGATTTTGCCATCGTCAGTCTGTCTAACACCCATCTTTTCAGCTTGCAGCCCCTTATTTTCATCGATATCCCTTTCAAAGAGCTTCTTCAAGTAATGTCCCGCTCGGAAAGGAACGTAGAAGGCCTTGAAGATCAGGCTCTTTCCTGTTCTTGAATCCCCATAGATTATTGAAGGACGGTATATATTCGCTCTTATCTTCTCTCTACCACAATTTTCGAGCACATGGCCTTCAGCTATATGTTTAGTTTCTTCGTAAACATTGTAGAATTGCCGCTGAGGTACATATTTCTCAAAACACCTTCCACGAACTTTCCCCGCGACATAGGCACTGCTCATATGATGAAAGAAATAACACTTGCTCTCTGCTGCTAGCCTTAACACGTTGAGCGTGCCCTGAACATTTACCCTTTCCGCTTGCTTTCTTTTCCTTTCCAGAAATGACGTATCGGCGGCACAATGCCATATTTCGTCAACATTTTCCAATAGATAAGTGTACACCTCTTCATCTAAGCCTAACCGGGGTTCATCCACCTGTCCACTCACTACTTTGACGTTTTTGTTGCAGGGAAGGTCATGCCACTCCAGGACTTTTTGAATCCTTTCGTATGCACCTAGATCGTGCTTCGGCCGACATAGGAGGACAACGAAGTAGCCTCTCTTCAATAGCTCTACTGCAATATGACTCCCCATAAAACCGGTGCCCCCGGTTAGGAATATCACGCTTTTTGCGTTCCTTCTCTTTTCAACGATATAATCTATAGGCCTCCTCATTTACTCCCCCATTAGCAAGGTCCCTGATGGAGATTCTGATACCCCGGAATATATTGGATATCGTTAGCTCTTTGCAAAATCTGGTGGTAAGCAAAGCTCTTTGTTTGATAAGGACTTATGACTCTCTAACCTCGTCACCAAAGATGCACAATTTTCTATCTATAGGGTATGCCTACGTATATAGCAAATTCTCGCTTCTGCATAGCCCTTGAAATACTATGGCAACAAGCGCGCGGGCCTTCATTTCCTGCGTGCATGCGTTTACCTTGTTCATCGATTCTATCAGGGCATTAGCTGCATTTTCCCTTTCCTGATTATTTGTCTGGTCAAAGTAATAGATATGTTCTATCTGGGCCCGCTTGCCAAAGTCCAGTGGATTTATCACTCCTAAACCGCTTCTCAAGTCATATTTGTCACCGATTGATTTCAGCATATCACATATTTCAACCACTTTATCCAGGTTATCCAGGGAAACGAAGGCAAGGCTTGGAGCATATGCATAGTTTCTGCCTATTCTGCTTGAGAGGATCCTGTACATATTTAGCCAGACCAGGTCTGTCATTTCCGGCTTGGAATATAACTTCTTGAAGAAATCCTGCAAATCTTCGTCGACTACTGCGGCTATATTCTCAGGTGACGGAGATAAGCTCATCTCTACTAAAGGCCTTGTTTCTTCCTTAAACAGGAATTTGTAAGGTTTTTCAGCCCCCGAAAGTTGGCATAGTAGTTCCATACCTTCATCGCTATAAAATTTTGGTAAACCCAGCATAATTGTCCTGACCATCTCTTGGTCCACAGTAACCTCTGCCATTTCTTTTATTGTCCTTACCGTATATTTATCCCCTACCACCATTAGCAGGTATTTCACTTCCATTTCTTCTGTGAAGAAACGCCTGAGTTCCTCTGATGTCTGGAAAGTTGGGGAAATGAACGGTGCAAAATATTCTAATCCCAGAATCGAATCGACTAAGCCTATCCTCCTTCTAGCTATCTCCCGCATCATCTCTAAGGCTTCATGAAGGTCTGAGAAGGGAACCAAAATTCCCTCTTCATCTTCTACAATCGGGTAAAGTCTTATGGTAATCTGAGTACATATGCCAGGGAGAGGAGCCAGAGTACCCGGGGGAGGCACAGAATAGGTGAATATATTCGGCGCATCCTTGTCGTTAGTCCTAAATATTTTCCCATCAAAAGAAACAATTTCTGCATCAACGTAATTATCGCCCCCATATCCGTAGGCATGGCAAAGAGTCCCATAAATACCCGTCATTACCATATTAGCGCAAACGCATGCTGCCGGTTCTGCCACACTGGCCCTCATTTTGTGCTTGTTCGCTTCCTTTTGCATTTCAAACGAGGTCACTCCTGCTCCTACGGTGGCAGTCCAGTTCTCGGGATCCACTTCAAGCGTTTTCATTCTGCTCAGGTCAATAATGATTCCCTCTCCAAGGGTCAAGCCATGGCTGTTCTGGCCGGTGCCTCTGGGCACTAATGGCACCTTATGCCTGTTGGCTGCTTTAATAATCTCGGCAACTTCCTGTGTAGATTCAGGCATGACAACATATTCAGGCATATGTCGCAGGTGACATGGGCTTATATCTCTGGAGTAACTGACTGGCCTCATATCTACAGAGTTGCTGACTAAGGTTGCGGGGTCGACTGGACCTATATCTCTAGAGTAAGTCACTAGGATTGCGGGATCGTTCGTCGCCCATTCGCCGCCGACAATTCCTCTTAAATCGCGCAATACCTGGTCTTCCGCCGGACTTTCAATTGGCTCATTTCTCTGCACAGCGGCTTCAACATATTCTTTGAGTGCCTCCATGACTTTCATAGGTCGAAGTTCAGTCACGAAGTAACACTGCTTATCACATATTCCGCACAAGGTACAGGACATTGCTATGTCAATAAGCCTTTCAGTGACAGGTATCACCTTGTTAGCCAGGGCATTAACAATCTCCATTCCTCCCTGGGGGTAGTAACCCGCATATTCATGTTTAATCCCAGAAGGGCAAACGCCTGTCCCTAAGAAATCTATCTTACACATACCGAAATGGACACATTTCGCCGCTATGTTCCTAACCTCTTCTAATCCCATGGCTATAACCTCCTGTGCTGACCAAAACTGTCTAAGCTAGTAACCCCAGGTCGTTATTAAATTTGTTCACTCCGCCTTACCTTTGGGATAAAAGGCTTTGAATATCTGGAATATAAGAAGATCAAACAACCGCTGCCTACTCATAAGATATCCACCAAATCAGGCCGGTTTTATTGTCAGGTAATTGTCTTCCTTATATTTATTTTACCAGTCCTCCAGCGAGTTCTTCAAGCAATACTATGGCAGCTTCTTTATCCAGGGGCTGGTTATTATTGCCACACTTGGGCGATTGCACGCAGGAGGGGCAGCCATCAATGCAGGGACATGCTTCCACGGCTTTCAAGGTGGCTTGCCAGAGCTTGGTTATCATCTCGAATCCCTTCTCGGCGATGCCGATGCCTCCGGGGTGGGCATCGTAAATAAAAATCTGCGCCTTGCTGGTGTCAGGGTGAAAAGGGGTGGAAACACCGCCGATGTCATTGCGGTCGCAAAGGGCAAATAAAGGAAGTATGCCAATGGCAGCGTGTTCACAGGCATGTAAACCGCCGTGGAAGTCAAGCCCAGCATCGGCTATTCTATCAATCGCCTTCTGAGGCAAATCAAACCAGAGGGCCTTGGTGGGAAAGTTTTGTGGTGGCAAATCAAGAGGCTCCTCCCCGATGACCTCTTCCGTGAACTGCCTCTTCTTTTTAAAGCCAACTACCGCGGTAGTAACGTCAACATCTCCGAAGTAAACCTTCACCCTACGGCAGTCCTTTTCTTTAGTCAGGCTTGTGACCCGGATGTCGGTTATTTCCATAGTCTGGGTATAGTAATCTACAGGCCTTGGTTCTGCCCAGGCAATTTGCCGGGCTAAATCAAGTTCCGTGATAAGGTAAGATTCACCCTGGTGGAGATAGATAGCGCCGGGGTGTACCTGGAAAAAGGCAACGCTGGCTTCCACGGTCTCTAACAAGCAACCCTCCCGACCATCCATAACAGCATAATTTTGCCCTGATGTTGCCCTGATATTTATATCCTGAACGGGATAGGAGATAAAAGGAGCGAGATGCCATCTCTCATAGCGTTTTCTTAACCGCCCTTCTTGTTCCAGCTCAGTTAGCATAGTGCCAGTGTTGGACCCAAAGAATTCCTCATCCTTATCTTCCAGAGGTTTCTCCCAGGCAGCGCAGAGGAGATGAGGCTTCAGGATATAAGGATTACCAGGATTGGTTATGGCGTTGTCAAAGTTCTTGCTGAAAAAGAAATCTGGATTGCGCATCAGGTATTGGTCGAGCGGATTTTCCTGGGCGATAAGAAAGCTCAAAGAGCTATGAGTACTTCGTCCGCTACGCCCTGCCTGCTGCCAGGCACTGGCAATGCTTCCGGGATAGCCGGTAAGCACTGTTGCCTCCAAGTCGCCGATATTTATTCCCAGCTCCAGGGCTGTTGTGGCGACCAGCCCGAGAAGCTCGCCGTCGAAAAATTTATGCTCAATTCGGCGTCTGTCTTGGGGAAGGTACCCCGCCCGGTAAGGGCTGATTTTATCCCTCCGGGAAGGAGATAATTGTCCCTGGGTATAAATATAAATGAGTTCGGTGAGCTTACGAGTGCGGGCAAATACCAGACTACGAATCTCTTTCTGAATAAGCTGTCCGAGAAGAAAAGCTGCCTCACTGTTGGAACTGCGTCGGCTGGTCTTAGCCTCATCAATGACAGGCGGATTCCAAAAGGTGAAGTATTTCTCACCATGTGGTGAACCGTCTTCAGCGATGGCCTCAAAAGGCAAGCCGACGATATTTTGCGCATGCTCTTGGGGATTGGCAATGGTGGCTGAGCAGCAAATAAAGTGAGGAGCGGAGCCATAAGAAGCACAAAGCCGCCGCAACCTCCGCAGGACATTAGCTACGTGAGAGCCGAAAACACCTCGATAAATATGGGTCTCATCGATCACTACATATTTGAGATTGCGAAACAATCTGGACCACGATTGGTGGTTGGGCAAAATGCCCAAATGGAGCATGTCCGGGTTAGTTAGCAGTATCCTTGCCTGTTTTTTGATGTTTGCTCTCTCACTCTGTGGTGTATCACCATCGAAAGTAGCCACAGCTCCTGGGGAGAGAAGTTGAGAGAGGTCCTTCGTTTCGCCCAGGATTTGTTTCAGGCTACGTAACTGGTCCTGGGCCAGGGCTTTCGTAGGGAAGATATAAAGAGCACGGCTGTCCTTATCATGTAGAAGCGCATCGAGCGTGGCTAAATGATAGCACAGGGTCTTGCCGCTGGCGCTGGGCGTGGCTATTATTGCGTTTCTCCCAGCCAGGATGGCATTCAGGGCTTTTGCCTGGTGGCTATAAAGAGCTGATATGCCCAGGGACTCTAGAGATGCTTGAAGGCTGGGATGGAGGGGGTTGTCCAGTTTGCCAAAGATAGCGCCCTGTGGGGGAATGCGTTCAATATGGATGACCTGCTGGCGATAATCAGGCAAGCTAACAAGGTGATGGAGAAAGGCAGCAGCATCCATCAGGGGAAAGTTTCTATTTCCGAACTCAATAACTCTACATCGGGGTAGTTCTGGACAACGAACTTTACGACATTGGAGAGAGTTTCATCGGCATGTCTTCTGTGGTTGCTAACGCAGGCTATGCCTAAGGTAGCTAATTGCCATAAATTCTGATTATCCACCTCGGCTACGGAAACCTTATACCTATTTTGTAGCCGTGTAATGATGGACTTAATTACCTGTCTCTTACCTTTAAGTGACTGGTTCTCAGGGAGGCGAAGCTCAATTTGGCACACACTGACGTGCATTTTGTTTGTTTCCCTCCTTATTTCTCCCCCTCTGGGGGAGAGCTTAGACGAGAGTTATAATCCCTTTCTAACAATATAAGCAGTAAGGTCAGCAAGGCGACAGCTATAGCCCCACTCGTTGTCATACCAGGCTAAGACCTTTATTAGGTTGTCATCAATGACCATAGTGCTTAAGGCATCGAAAATAGCACTGGCTGGATTGCCCTTAAAATCCGAACTCACCAACGGCTCGTCACAATATTCCAGAATTCCCTTAAGCTCTCCGTCAGCAGCCTTACGAAAGGCATCGTTAACCTCTTCAGCGCTTACCTTTCTCTTCAAATCAGCGACAAAGTCCACAAGAGATACTATGGGGGTAGGCACTCTTATGGCGATGCCATGGAGCTTGCCCTTAAGCTCAGGTATGACCACAGTTACGATGCGAGCGGCGCCGGTGGTGGTGGGTATAATGTTGGTACCGGCAGACCTTGCTCGGCGCAGGTCGCGGTGAAATACATCCAGTATTTTTTGGTCATTAGTATAAGAGTGGATGGTAGTCATTAATCCGTGAACAATGCCAAAGTTCTGGTGAAGGACTTTAACTACCGGGGCAATGCAGTTAGTGGTACAGGAGCCGTTGGATATAATGCGGTGCTTAGACGGGTCATATTGCCCTTCATTGACGCCGAGGACAATAGATATATCCTCTTCTTGAGCCGGTGCCGAAATAATTACTTTCTTAGCACCGCCTTGAAGATGGGCAGCAGCCTTGCTCGCCTGGGTGAAAAGCCCGGTGGATTCAATCACAATATCCACCCCGTAGTCTCGCCAGGGAATTTCCCCCGGGTCACGCTCAGCCAAGACCTTTATTTTCCTGCCGTCAACTACAATGCAATCGTCTTTAGCTTCCACCTTACCGGGATAGATGCCATAATTGCTATCGTACTTGAAGAGATGGGCATTGGTTTTAGCATCGGTAAGGTCATTCACCGCCGCTGCCTCCACCTTATCGCCACAACGCTGGATAATTGCCTTCAGTGCTAACCTGCCAATACGCCCGAAGCCATTGATTCCTACTTTTGTTGCCATTTCTTTACCTCCTTTTTTCTTGCTAGTCTTTAGCCAAATATAAAGAAGCGCCATCCATATCAACATTGCCCACCCTGTCTTCCTCCATCAAAAGCTTAAGATGGGCAAGGGTCTCGGTAACAGCCATTCGCTTGTCCCAGACTGCCAAATTCTGAAAAGCGATGCCTCCCTCCTCGGGCATCCAGGGGATTTGCTGAGCTATCTCGTAGGCTGTCTTCAAGTCACTGCGCAGAGACTGCATGATGGCCCTCTTCCTTTCCTCGTGATGCTGGAGTATATTTTCTATTCTCAGTCCTAAAGCATTGAACACCGGCCCATGTCCCGGGAGAATAAAATGAACCTTAAGACGCTCTAGTTTTTTAAGGGAAGAAACATAGTCGCCCAGGGGGTTATCGCCAGATTGGGGATTGAAGCCGACGTGGGGATTGGTGTCATACAAGACATGGTCGCCAGTGAGAATAAACTTCCTCTCTCGTTCATAAAGGCAGATATGTCCCGGCGAGTGCCCCGGCGTCAATAACACCTCCAATTCAAAGGAGTCGTTGGAAATTATGTCGCCATCCTCTAGCATAAGTTCAGGCGCATCCGGAGTGACATATTTATTCATCCATAACGAAGCCTCTTTTAACTGAGGTAATTCATTCTCAGGAACGCCATTCTGCCGGAGCAGCTCTTCAGTCTTTTTAATCAAGTTAGCGGAATCTTTATATCTGGGAGAGATAAAACCCGCATCAATCCTGTGAATAGCTACTTGAGCCCCGCAGATTTGTTTTATCTTGGTTGATAACCCATAATGGTCGGGGTGTATATGGGTGATAACTACTTTGGTGATGTCTCGAAGCTTGAGATTTGCCGCTTTTATTCCTTCTTGGAGAGCCCAGAGGGATTCCTGGCTGTCCCAGCCGCTGTCAACCAGTATATGACCATCGCCACCTTCAATTACATAAACATTGGTATACCATGATGCATCTCCAGGACAAGGACTTTTTATTTGATGAACACCGTTTAATACCTGCATTATTTCATCCCCTCTAAATTATACAACGCCTTTTTGCCAGGGTATTGTGCAGCCTTTCCTAATTCCTCTTCTATCCTGAGGAGGCGGTTGTACTTAGCCAGTCTCTCGCTGCGACAAGGGGCACCAGCTTTAATGAGTCCGGCATTGCTAGCTACCGCCAGGTCGGCAATAGTAGTATCTTCGGTCTCACCAGACCTATGGCTGATAATGGTTGTCCACCCGGCCTGCTGTGCTCTTTTGATAACAGCCAGGGTTTCACTGAGTGTGCCTATCTGATTTGGCTTAATAAGGATTGAGTTGGAGGCTCTTTGGGCAATGCCTTTTTCCAGGCGTTCCATGTTGGTGGCATAAAGGTCATCACCCACAAGTTGAATCTGCTTTCCTAGTTGAGCAGTGAGCAACGACCAGCTTGCCCAATCATCCTCAGCCAGCCCATCCTCAATGCTGATGACAGGGTAATCCGAGGCTAACTTGACATAATAGTCAATCATTTCTGTGGAACCGAGGGTAACACCTTCTTGGGAGAGGACATATTTTCCATGAGCACTGTGATGCTTCCCTCCCTGGTAGAAGGTGCTGGCGGCTGGGTCCAGGGCGATAAATAAGTCCCGGCCAGCTTTATAGCCAGCCATGTCGATGGCTGCTAATATCAGCTCCAGTGCATCTTTATTAGAGGGGAGCCGAGGAGCAAAGCCACCTTCATCTCCCACATTAGTGCTTAATCTCTTATCTTCAAGCACTCTGTGCAGGGCGTGATATACTTCACTGCTTATTTGCATGGCTTGATTGAAATTGGCGGCGCCCACTGGCATTATCATAAATTCCTGAAAATCGGTAGAGCCCAGGGCATGCTTACCACCATTTAGAATATTTAACATAGGGACAGGCAATAAGTTGGCTCTTGCTCCTCCTAAATAGCGGTATAAAGGAATACCCCGGAAGCTAGCTCCGGCCTTAGCTACAGCAAGAGACGTCCCCAGTATGGCATTAGCCCCAAGCCAGGCTTTATTAGCAGTGCCATCGAGTTCAATTAGTCGCTGGTCAATAGCTGCCTGCTCTAAAGCAGACATGCCTGTTATTGCTGAAGCAATCTCACTATTGACGTGTTCTATGGCTTTTAGAACGCCGAGCCCCCTATATCTACTTTTATCGCCGTCCCGAAGTTCCAAAGCCTCATATTTCCCAGTGCTTGCTCCTGAGGGGACAGAGGCGACACCCTCAGTGCCATTAACTAATACCACCTCCACCTCTATGGTAGGATTGCCCCGAGAATCGAGAATCTCTCTGGCTTTTACACTTTCGATACTTGCCATTTCCCTTCCCTTCCCGTCATTGCGAACACCTGAAAGGTGCGTGGCAATCTTTGGGATTGCAGGGCCTGGTCCACGTTTATACTCAAGACAAGCTCCCCAAAGCAGTCTTGTAATCTTTGCCTCTCTTGGTCAAGGAAATTGCTTTGTCCACCGCCTCAGTAGCACTCTGAACTATTATTATGGAATCATCCTCTCGCCCGTTTCGAGACAATGACCAGGTGTTCAAGCCTATGACTGGAATCTCGCTCTTCAGAGAATAAGCAATTTCGCTTAGCGTTCCGTAACCTCCGCTGATGGCAATCACCGCTTGGGCTGACTTCACTACCGCGACATTTCTGGCCTCACCTATGCCAGTAACCACGGGAATATCTACCCAGGGGTTTGCCATGCTTGAATCTTGTCCAGGTAAAATGCCGATAGTCAAGCCACCTTTTGACTTAGCTCCACGACAAACAGCCTCCATCACACCACCCAAGCCACCGCATACTACAGTGACACCCCGCTGGGCTAACAATTCACCCACGCTCTGAGCCAGCTTAGCTTCCTCTGGGGAGCAGGAAGAATCCCCGATAACAGCGATAATCATTTTGTAGCTTAGTATATTATATTATCACATAGCCCTGAGTCTCAGCGAACTGCATTGTAGCACGATTTCATGCCGCAGAGGAAAGCATGAAGGCTATGAGGGATTATCGAATAAACCGCCCTTTTGTGCAGAGCTAGGCCGATGGTGGAGAAAAGACACTATTGCCATATATAGGGCTTGTGCCTGTGTTCTACCCATTTATCTAGTCCAAACTTTTTGATTGTCCTTAAGTTCTGTCGGGGAGAATCACCGTGAATTGCTCTCAAAGCCTCAAACCTCTGGCAGCTTTCAAATTCAGCGCATTGCCAGCAACCGTCAAAGCCTTTCTTCAGGCAGCATTCTAGAATCCCACAGGAGAAAGTGGCGCATCCTCCACCTACTCGACAAGGACTGTTACATTGTAGAGCGACTATCGCTTCTAGAACTCCACAACACTCCTCATACTGCTCAAATTGTTTAACGGTGTCGAATTGCTTCGCCGAACTGCCTTTAATCTTGGCGTATTTACCGATTTCCATGTTGCGAAATTCGCTTAATAATTCTCTTGCCAGATCTGAGGCTCTGCTACGATAGCGAATGCAATCACCACAATACAATCCACAATATGCGGTTAGTTCAATTCCTTCAGTCATGTACAATGAACCTCCTATCTTAAGTCGAACAATAAATCTCTATAATCAACCATCGAACCTGATACCGCTGATGGTATTTTACAGAACATAGTTATGTGCTTGCCACCTCCAATTCAATGCATCTAGTGCCTGCCTGAGATGTTGCCAGGAAAGCCTACCAAAGACCGTCAGTCATCTCCCCTAAGTAGACAGGCTCGAAAGCCTCAAACCGTATATCTCGGACACGTCCCATTTGTTCCCACATAAGGTGATAGCCCTTCAAACCTTTAGCTAATGCTATTCGTTCCTGCCACTCAGCGATTTCCTCGCTCGTCGCCTCTCTCGACTCCCCTACAGTGCCCATCAACCTCACAGCCGGAGGTGTTGAGAATTTGCCATCCATAAGAGATCTTGCCCAGAATGGCTTATCGGCGTTTACTGCAAGTATACAGACTCTGGGATTTCGCCTAAGGTTCTCCGGCATCCTTGAGGGATATTCATCGAAGTAGAAACCTGTCTGGTCCGCACGCAGGAAAAGCGCGCCAATAGGGGTCACGTGAGGAGTTCCGTCATCATTAACAGTGGCTATTGCAAAGTGCAGGCAACTCTTGTAAGCTTCCTCAAAGATTCCCCGTATCATTTCCCAATGATGGCTAATGTCCATGGTGCACCTCTTTTTTTCGCGCCTCTAACCTTCCATCACCACTTCACCTTAGAAACAAAGAGCATAATACAAAACGTCAATATTAGGTTTTTAAATCACGACTTAGCTCCGGAAGGTAGGCTTACGCCTGTCTACGAAAGCCTGTATCCCTTCTTTTCCATCTGGGTGCTCCGCACAACTGCAAAGTCCCAATCGCTCTCGCTCAATTTGTGCTTCGAAGGCAGTATTGAATGAATCCGTAAGTAGTTGCTTCGACCACCCGAAGGAATTGAGCGAGCTATTGCTCAATTCGTGAGCCATATTCACTGCTTCCTCCAGAGCATGCCCATCATCTACAACTCTGGTCACCAGTCCCCAGGTCAATGCCTTCTCAGAGGAAATGGGAGCATCAAATCCAGCTATTTCCAAAGCGCGTGCCAAGCCCACAATCCTCGGAAGCGTGAAGGTGCCGCCACCATCGATGGAAAGCCCGTTTGATGTATAAGCTTGCCTCAGAGTAGCAGGCCGAGCCATGATGCGAAAATCACAAGCCAGCGCCAACGAAAATCCACCACCGGCTGCAATCCCGTTAATGGCTGCTATAACCGGTTTAGGCATCCGGCGAATCCCTAGTATTGCCTGATGAAAACTCGCCGCCAACTTGTGGAAGGCAACAGAAGGACCAAGTGGGAACTCGGATACCCATTTAATGTCACCGCCGGCACAAAATCTTTTGCCCTCACCCGAGATCACCACGCCTCGTACGTTGTCATCGACGGCAAGCATAACAACGTGGCGTGCAAAATGCTCGATCATATCATGATCGAAAGCATTGAACACTGCCGGACGGTTTAGAATTAGCTTGGCTATCCCGTCATCCTGTGTAATTGTCATTGGGTCTGACATATTCTTAACCTCCTTTTTCACGTCTCTACTTTGCTGTCACCACTTGATTTTAAAGATAATTTCACAGATCCCGTTGCAGCTATTGGTGTTTTTCTCATTAATAAGCTCACCGTTAAGGCCAGCCCTTTAGGCTATCCCCTTTGAACACTGTTGTGGAATGCTCTAAGTATAACCGGGAAAATCGTTGGTACAAAATAGCATCTTATTGGGCAGTTTTCCTCTTGCGCAAAATCACCCTGGCCGCTATCAAAGCTAATAAGCCCGAAATTAGAAGAGCCTTTCTGCTGTCGGGCATGGGATCCCAAAAGGCCCGCCAGAAGGAATCCATTACCTTGCTCAGCCCAATATGGGGAATCTGGAATTGCCTCTCACCAGTTTCAGGGTCGTATTGATAAAACTCGACCTGAGTATTCTCAATTGAGGTCTCCTGTTTATTCTCATAGTCCACCCAGATATGTGTGGGAGATGAATGAACTTGGTAAGAAATATTTTTCGCTTCTAAAACAGAAGCCAAGACCAGAGCTCGGGCTTTGCAATCCCCCTCTCCTCGCTCCAGCACTTGTTCAATGGTGGGACAATACCAGGGCATACTATAAACCTCCCAATCATGGCGATAGGGTATTCTAGCCAGGACTGCTTTATCTATATCTGCAGGATCAGAAGGAAGGTCATTCAGCATAGATTCAACAGCGCCAGTGTCAGCATTAAAGTTAAGAACCCTTTGGATACTAATGATTAAGTTTAGAGGATTGGGATATAACACAAAAAGAAGCCACAGTATAAGTATCAGAGGAAAATACCTCCGAAACACTTTCCTTGAAACTTTCTCGGACCTTTCAAGATCGCCTTTCATGGCTGTAGTCTCAGTCGAACTGCTGGTAACATTTTTCCCTACTTACATAGCACAGGAAACTCTTACTCGGGGTCGGGAGAATCAAAGCAAATATGATATTGAGCCACCGGAATACCTGTCCCTTACTTCTTTCTGTGTTTCTCAATCTCTATCTGGCGCAGAGTCCTTTCGTCGAGGCCGAAGTGGTGGGCTATTTCGTGGCGCACTACTTCCTCTATTGTTGCTTCAATTTCATCGCCAAAGCGGCAGTGCGCCTCTATAGGCTTTTGAAAGATGCTTATCTTATCAGGCAAAACCAATCCGTACCCCCGGCCTCGCCTAGTTTGGGGCACACCCTGGTAAAGACCAAGCAATTGGGTGGGATGACTGTGTTTAGCCTGTCTCAGTTGCAGTGGTGTGGGCCAATTTTCTACCACAATATCAACGTTTTCCAGTTTGCGCTGAAACTCCGGTGGCAAATTATCGATCGCCCTCGCTACGAGAGCCTCAAATTTCTCCCTCTGCATATCTAGAAATCACAGATATTGCCAACAAGTGCAAAAATACCTATTATCATCTTACCACCGGAGATTGCTACCAGACAAGCGCATAACGAGTAATGGTATCATTAAAACCTAGCCCTTTTTATTGGTTGAGCTGGGCGTAGCATAACAGCTACTTTTTGCACATTAGACATGATTATGGTAGTTTATCCCGCTATTAAGGCGAACTTTCTTGACGAAGGATGAGAATTAGGGTAGGCTATTAAATTAAATCTGAAAAGGAGAGATGTTAAATTGCAGTGCCGTGGCATCAGAGGGGCTATAACGGTTTCAGCAAATAATAAAGAAAGCATCCTAGCTGCAACTGAGAAGCTGCTTGTGGAAATGGCACAGGCTAACAAAATTGAGATTAAGGACATAGCGGCTATTTTTTTCACCACCACGCCAGACCTGAATGCTGAGTTTCCCGCTTCAGCAACAAGAGAGCTAGGATGGCCACCCAATTTGGCTTTGCTCTGTGGACATGAAATGAACGTCCCCAACGATCTACCCCGCTGCCTGAGAATTCTGATGCTTGTAAACACTAGAAAGGGACCTGAGGAAATCACACACGTTTACTTAGGAGAAGCGAAGAAGTTAAAGGACAAACCGTCACTATCAATTGGAGGCGACACATGATTGTAGTCATGAAAGGTGGCTCCAGCCAAGATGAAATCAGTCGGGTCGTGAGCAGAATCGAAGTCGGTGGGCTAAAGGCACACATATCACAGGGTATTGAACATACCGTTATCGGCGTACTGGGGCAAGCTTTCCCTGAACTTCGCGACACCCTGGAATTGCTCCCCGGCGTGGAACAGGTCATACCTGTAACCAAACCTTACAAACTTGCCAGTCGGGAGTTTCATCCCCAAGACACCATAGTCGAACTAAATGGCGTGACTATCGGTGGCAATGAAATAGTCGTCATGGCCGGACCCTGCGCTATAGAAAGTGAAGAACAAGTTTTGGCTACTGCTCAAGCGGTCAAAGCAGCCGGGGCCACTGTACTGCGCGGTGGTGCCTTTAAACCACGCACTTCGCCTTATCAATTTCGTGGACTGGGCGAAAGCGGGCTCAAAATACTGGCACAGGCAGGCAAGGAAACTCAAATGCCTATAATCACTGAGGTTATGGCGCCAAACCATGTTGATTTAATAGCCAAATACGCTGATATACTCCAGATTGGAGCGAGAAACATGCAGAACTTTGTTTTGCTCGACGAGGTGGGGAAAACAAAGAAGCCAGTGTTGCTCAAACGTGGTTTGTCGTCCAACATACAAGAATGGTTACTGGCCGCTGAATATATCTTAGCTCAGGGGAATGAGCAGGTTATTCTTTGCGAACGGGGTATCAGAACCTTTGAATCCTATACCCGTAATACCATGGATGTTAGTGCTATACCAATTATCGAAAAAGTCAGCCATTTACCCATTATCGCTGACCCCAGTCACGCCACAGGTAAATGGTATCTAGTACTCCCGCTGGCATTAGCAGCAGTAGCTGCCGGGGCAGACGGACTTCTCATAGAAGTCCATCCTAATCCTGACCTAGCGCTTGCCGATGGTCCTCAATCGCTCACCTTTGATAACTTTCGCCTCTTAATGGCCCAATTACTGCCTATAGCCGAAGCTAGGAATAGAAAGCTCGCTACTCCAAGCGCGAAGACCAAGCCCTGAGACCATGGAAATCGAGCAAGAACTAGCCAGTATAACTCCTCAAGGGGAAACACTCCTTACCATAGGCGTGTTTGATGGTGTTCATGCCGGACACCGCTACCTGCTGAAAAAATTGCAACAGCGAGCAGCGGAGAAAAACTTGCTTAGCGGAGTAGTTACCTTTAGCCCTCATCCCCAATCGGTATTACATCAGCATAATCAGCTACCCTGGCTTAGCAGCCTGGAGGATAGGGTCAGGGCTTTTCGAGAATTAGGCATAAACATAGTCGCAGTGCTCACTTTCACTCCCAAGGTAGCCCAGCTAAGTGCCCAAGAGTTTATATCCTTGGTTAAGAAACATCTCAGGATGCGCGGTATCACGGTGGGGCCCGACTTCGCTTTAGGGCGAGGCAGGGAAGGCAATATCAACCTGCTCCGCTCCATGGGACGTGAAATGGAATTCAGCGTGGAAGTTATCCCTCCCTTTACAATCAATGGCGAAGTAGTGAGCAGCACTCTCATCCGCCAGGCATTAGTTCAAGGCGATATGAGAAAGGTAGAAAGGCTAATGGGGCGCTATTTCTACCTGGGAGGCAAAGTCATCACATCCGACAAACGTGGCCGGGTTCTGGGATTTCCCACCGCTAACTTGGATATAAAGCCACAACAAGCGTTACCAGGCAATGGCATCTATGCTACTATCGCTCAGGTAGATGGCAAGCAGTTCTCTTCAGCAACTAATATTGGCATCCGCCCCACCTTTGGGGAAGGGGAAAAAATAGTGGAAACTCACCTGTTAAACTATAAAGGTGATTTGTATGACAAAGACATAAGGGTAGAATTTGTGCAAAAATTAAGGGATGAGCAACGCTTTCCCTCTTCTGAAGAGCTAAAGATACAAATCGAAAAAGATGTTCAAGAGGTAAAAGCAATTTTAGCTAAAGATTTAAAATGACTGATACAAGGTTTGCCACCATATTAAAACGAGGAGTGGCTGAAATTATAACAGAGGCGGAACTACTAAGGCTGCTGAACTCGGGGAGAATTCTGACCCTGAAGCAAGGCTTCGACCCCAGCGCTCCTGACATCCACCTGGGACATGTGGTAGGCCTAAGAAAGCTGCGTCAATTCCAGGAGCTAGGACATAAAGTCATTCTTATAGTCGGCGACTGGACAGCCAGAATTGGCGACCCCAGCGGTCAGTCAGCTACTCGCCCTATGCTCTCCCCTAATGAAATAGAGCGCAATGCTCAAACTTACATGGAACAATTCTTCAAGGTGGTAGATAAGGATAAAACAGAGCTAAGATGGCAAAGCGAATGGTTTTCCCGATTCACTTTGGATGAAGTAATTAAACTTACCAGCAAATTCACCATAGCCCAACTTCTAGCCAGGGAGGATTTCAACAAGCGGTATGGTTCTGGCAACCCTATATCTCTAACTGAGATGCTTTATCCTTTGCTTCAGGGCTACGATTCGGTAGCTATCCAGGCCGATGTTGAATTCGGTGGCAGTGACCAGAAATTTAATTGCCTTGTGGGCAGAGAGCTACAGCAAAGCACTGGGCAGCCTCCCCAGCAAGTTTTCCTTGTTCCCCTCTTGATTGGTACTGACGGTCATCAGAAGATGAGCAAGAGCTTAAATAACCACATAGGCGTTGCTGAGCCTCCCCGGGAAATATACGGCAAGGTGATGTCCATCCCCGACCCCCTTATCTTGGATTATTTTGAGCTGGTGACCGACGTTCCCGAAGAAGAAATCGCTGAGTTCAAGGAGCAGTTAAAAACTAACTCAGTTAACCCCATGAACCTTAAAAAACGATTGGCTCATGAAATTGTAAGGCAGTTCCACGGCAAACAGGCAGCGGATGAGGCACAAGAACATTTTACCCAGGTATTCCAGAAAAGGGAGATACCTAAAGAAACACGTACGGTCGAATTACATAATACTATTGCCATCAGGGATAAAGTTGAAATTGAGGTTCAAAGAGACATTACAAGCTTAATAGTCGAGGCTGGTTTAGCAAAGAGCCGATCAGAGGCAAACCGTCTGCTAGCTCAAGGTGCTATCGAGGTCGACGGAGAGAAAGTCAGCACAAGTCTAGTGAGTTTGAAGGACGGAAGTATTATCAAAGTAGGCAAACGGCGTTTTTTGAAAATGGTGGATAGTGCGAAAAGGAAGTGGGAAACCGCTAATTCATGAAAAGGAGTTGATAAAAATGCAGTTACGTGTTCCAGGACCAACACCTTGCCCGCCACAATCTCTTCAAGCTATGAGTCGGCAAATGATAAACCATCGGGGGGGAGAATTTGCCAAAATTCTCAATTCAACAACGGAGAAACTAAAACAGGCATTTCAGACCAAAGGAGACGTTTTCCTGCTTACCGGTTCAGGCACCGGTGGAATGGAAGCAGCTATTGTCAATACCCTGTCGCCGGGTGACAAGGTCTTATCCATCTCCAACGGAGCCTTCGGCGAGCGCTTTGCCGATATCGCCGAAGGATATGGCGCTGAGGTAATCCGCCTTAGTTTTGAATGGGGGAAAGCAGTTGACCTTGATGCAGTAGAAAAGGTATTAAGGAAGCATGACAGTATCAAAGATGGCGATATTAAGGCAGTCCTGGCAACGCATAATGAAACATCCACAGGGATGACTAACAGGCTCGGTGACATAAGCGCCGTGGTCAACAAATTTGATAAACTTCTCTTGGTTGACGCTATCTCAAGCCTGGGCTGCATCAATTTGCCTACCGATGACTGGCATTGTGATATAGTTGTCACTGGTTCCCAGAAAGGATGGATGGTGCCTCCCGGACTAGCCATGGTTAGTGTAAGTGAAAAAGCCTGGCAGGCTCATGCTCAAGCGAAAATGCCACGCTATTATTGGGATTTCAGCAAAGCCAAAGATTTTCTCCAGAAAGGGCAAACTCCCTGGACACCAGCCATTTCCATCTTCTACGCTCTAAATACCACTCTGGATTTAATGCTAAACGAGGGATTAAAAAACATATTCGCCAGGCATGCTCGGGTAGCCCAAATAGCCAGAAATGGAGTCAAATCGCTGGGATTCTCCCTTTTCCCTGAAGAGGATTATGCCTCCGACACAGTGACGGCGGTGAACGCCGCTGACAAAATTGACGTCCCCAAATTAATTCAGGTGCTTCGTGAGGAGCATGACGTAGTCATTGCCGGAGGCCAGAGGAAGCTAGCAGGAAAGATCTTCCGCATTGGCCATCTCGGCTCAGTATACGAAGATGATATCAAGTCGGTATTGGAGGCGTTAAACAAGGCTCTACCCCGAGCGAAGAAGAGCTAACCAAAAGATGAAAATCTTAGTCGCTGACTCAATTGCTGAAGAAGGGATACAATCCCTGCGTAGCTACGCTCAAGTCGATATCAAGACCAAGCTGGAGCCTGGGCAGCTCAAGGCTATAATTGGCGATTATGATGCTTTGATTGTGCGTAGTCAAACTCAAGTAGGGGCAGAGGTCATTGAATCGGGGAAGAAACTCAAGGTGGTCGGCAGAGCCGGAGTGGGCACAGATAATATCGATGTCGATGCCGCTACCAGGAAGGGCATTGTGGTGGTTAACGCCCCTACAGGCAATACTGTGGCTGCCGCAGAACATACCATCGCCCTCATGCTTGCCCTGGCACGTAACATACCACAAGCAAATAGTCGCCTTAAATCCGGTAAATGGCAAAGAGAGGATATGGTTGGCAGCGGACTTAGAAATAAGACACTGGGTATCATCGGTCTAGGTAATGTCGGCTCTGAAGTAGCCAAACGGGCCCAGGGCTTTGAGATGTGCGTGGTCGCCCACGACCCGTTTGTCTCTAAAGACTATGCCCGCAATCTCAAAGTAGACATGGTGTCCCTGGACCAGCTTCTTAAAGAAGCTGATTTTATCACTCTTCACGTGCCGCTGACAGCAGCTACCAAGAAACTAATTGGAAGTAAGGCGTTGGCAAAATTAAAGCCCACGGCTCGGATTATCAATTGTGCCCGGGGTGGATTGATTGACGAGGCAGCATTAGTCAAAGCAATTAAGACTGGGAAAATAGCTGGCGCCGCTTTTGACGTCTTTACCAATGAGCCAGTAACAGATAGTCCTCTATTCAAAGAAGACAAGATAATCGTTACCCCTCATCTGGGCGCTTCTACAATTGAAGCGCAGACTAGCATCGCCAAAGACATCGCTGAAGAAGTCCTGGCTGTGCTTCAAGGACGATTTAGCAAATACGCCGTTAACGCTCCACACATAGCTCCCGAACTGGCACCATTTATGAGAGTAGCTGCAACCATCGGCAACCTCGCCAGTCAACTAATGGAGGGACAAATAAACTCAACACACATCAAGTATAGTGGCGGAGTAAGTAATTACGATTGCAATCCTATTAAGACGGCGCTCATCAGCGGGCTATTACAGCAAGCAAGCGAAGAAAGAATCAACCTGGTCAACGTCGGTTTTATCGCCGCTCAGCGTGGCTTGAAGATCAGCGAAGAAAAAGAGGCGACCTGCCAGAACTACTCCAACTTGCTCACCCTGGAGGTCAATACCAATGTAGGAACTACTGCAATATCGGGCACAGTTAGAGATAGCGAGATCCACATCGTCCAGGTTAATGACTTCTGGATGGATATCGTGCCCACCGGGGGATATTTCCTTTTCTGCGACCATCTTGACCAACCTGGGCTTGTTGGCACCATCGGTAATATAGCCGGTAAAGCCGATATTAATATCAGTTCCATGCACTTATCTAGACTCCAGCCCCGCGGTAAAGCCCTCATGATTTTAGCTCTCGATGAACCACTAGGTGAAGAGCAGCTACAGGAGATACTTGCCCTTCCTGGTATTTACAGTGCTAAAGCAGTAAAGCTCTAGATAGTCTTTTTTGCAAACCTAGTCAGTCCAAGGGATTAATGATTAAACCAGCGGGGAGCTTGGGGTGGAAATAGGTTGATTTGCTTGGCATCCTGTCTTGAGCATCAGCAACTGCCTTGACCATCTCCGGCTGCGGAGGATTTAACAGGAAAGCTAATTGATATTTCCCTTCCTTTATCCGCTGGTAGGCTTCTTTCAAATCCACGATATAAGCGACGTTTTCTTTTGAAGTGAGCCCCAACATCTTATCCAAAATAATATGATTAAGAATGCTAACGTCAAAGTCCCGATAAGCTTGGGACCTGTTACCAGGCATCATGGCCTCAAAGGAAACATCTTGACGCCTCTTCAATATGACCAATGAGCCAGGCTGTAAGCCTAGGATTCCCAAACAGCTATCAGTTGGAAGCTGACAGTCACCAGCTTCGAAGGGAACAGACTCAAGGACAAAGAAGTTCCTGAGTTGGTCTCCCAGCCCTCCTAAGATCGAAGGCGCTATACCACGCACTAGCCTGTGCAGAGGTAGAACAACCAGTCCAGGGTCAGAAAAGTCGACTAACTCCATCACTACATACTGAAAGGCTTCCTTGCCAGTTAGAGATTGCTTCGCTTCGCTCGCAATGACAGAGGAGTCAAAGGAATCAGATTGCTCTTCTGCTCTTTCTTGTTGGTAAGCCAGCGCTGTTTCGTAGCGGTGATGACCATCAGCAATGTAAAGGGGCTGAGAGGATAGAAACTGACTTAGATCCTGCTTGATTTCCGGGTCAGTTATCGCCCATAGAGTATGAGCTTCTTCACCCTCATCTTGACCCCCTCCCATCGAGAGAGAGAAAACTGATGTCTCAATCATGGGCTTAGCTCGGGATGCCTCAGATAATATCGAGGCAATTTTTCGCTCAGAACCCTGGTAAAGAGAAAGCAATGGGCTGAAGTTAGCTCGGCAAGCTCGCATTAAATGCAATCGGTCGCTTTTAGCTTTGGGAACTGTTTCTTCGTGAGGATATATACCGCTGCCCCAGGGTCCGAGCTTGACACGAGCTATCAGTCCACGCCTTACCTTCTTTTCACCTAAATACTCAAAATGATGGTCATGCAAATAGAAGCTGGGTGCCCTATCAATCTGAAGAATTCCGTGCTTCAGCCATTGCTGAAAGGTAATAGCGGCTCTTTGATATCTATCACCTGTCGGCTCGGGGAATTCCAGGCGAATAGCATTGTAATCGCTCTTTTTGTAGTAAAGTTTTTGCTGTTCAGGAGTGATAATATCATATGGAGGGCAGATAACCTGGGCCAGATCGCCAACTATCTTTTGGTTATAGCGTATGCCTCGAAATGGAGAAACTTCCAACATTTTCAGAAAATTAAAATGACAACTCAAAAACAGAACTTTTGCTTTTTGCTCTGTACTTTTGCATTTCTATTGTTGGTTTTTCATTTCCCCGATAACTGCTTAAGGCTATCCTGCCAGGCTCTTCTCACCTTGGCCAGAGGTAGATCAATATAGCTCTCCACCACTAAGCGCTTTCCGCCAACTCTCCCCAGCAAAGCCAATGGCACCTGCCATTTTCTGGCTACCTTACTCAATTTAACTGCCGAATCGCCCGACATTGACACTACGACCTGTGACTGATGCTCCCCGAAGAAAGCAGAATCTAATCTTCCCTTCACTTTCCAGCTTTCGCCCTTAAAGCCAATATCGCCCGTAATGCAACTTTCAGCGATAGCTACCAGTAAGCCACCTTCGGAACAATCGTGGGCCGACTTGATAAACCCCCGCTTTATAGCCTCCAGACAACAGCGCTGTACCCTTTTCTCCATATCCAAATCAATACCGGGTTTCCCTCTCACCAAGCCATGTACCAACTCCAGGTATTCGCTAGCACCAAGGCCATTGGAGCCCCGATGAAATCGGGGTTGAGAGCTACTAGTTAAGGGAGAGGACGCGCCCAGCAGAAATACTAGGTCACCTCCCTTTTTAAAAGACATAGTGCAATGCCTGCTTATATCTTCTACAATTCCCAGCATGCCTACCACTGGAGTGGGATAGATAGCTTCGCCTTTGCTTTCATTATAGAGGCTAACATTGCCACTTATCACGGGAATCCTCAGTTCCCGACAAGCCCGTGCCATACCTTTTATGCACTCCTTCAACTGGTAATAGGCATCAGCTTTTTCCGGATTACCAAAGTTAAGGCAATCGGTAATAGCTAAAGGTTCAGCCCCACTACAGACCAAATTTCGAGCAGCTTCAGCCACAGCAATCACTCCACCGAGGAAAGGATCAGCATAGCAATACCGCCCATTGCCATCGACAGTTAAGGAAATACCTTTCTTGGTTCCCTTGATACGCAAAACAGCGGCATCGCCACCGGGAGGAACCACAGTATTGCCCATCGCCTGGGAGTCATACTGGCGATAGATACACTCCCTGCTGGCAATATTAGGGGAAGCCAGTAAACGAAGTAAAACAGAATTGCATTGCCTGGGCTTAAGGTCAGGGACGATGCTCAAATCGAGAGATTGAAGCTCTTCAAGCCATGCTGGCTTCTTACTCCGCTGGCGATAGAGGGGTGGGGAGACCAACAAATTCACGGGAATCTCAGCGACAACTTTTTCCCCTTCCTTAACCACGGCTAAGCCAGTATTGGTAACCCGACCAATGATATCGGAGTGAATTTCCCGGCGATCAAGCAGGGCTTTCACCTCTTCCTCACACTCCCTCTTCACAATCACCAGCATTCTTTCCTGCGACTCCGAGAGCATTACTTCATAAGGAGTCATTTCCTCTTCACAACGAGATACTTTGCTTACATCTATTTCTACTCCTCCCCCACCTCTAGCCGCACACTCCACCGTAGAGCTTGTTAACCCAGCAGCCCCCAGGTCCTGCATGCCTACAATCCAATCAGTCTGCGCTAATTCAAGGCACGCTTCAATGAGCAGTTTCTCCAGAGAAGGATTGCCTGCCGGAACCACTGATTTCGTCTCTGACCCATCCTCAAAAGTACGCGATGCTAGACCGGAAGCGCCATGAATCCCGTCACGACCGGTGTCAGCTCCCACCAGCATTAACAAGTTGCCTTCACCACTGGCCCTGGCTTTGACCAGCTTACCTTTTTCACAAATGCCCAAACATAAGCCATTAACTAACGGATTACCAGTATACCTATCAGCAAAAAATACTTCGCCACCCACACCAGGTATTCCCAGGCAATTTCCATAGTCTGCAAGGCCACCGACAACTCCATTGAACAAGTAGCGATTATTGGATTCAGTTAAAGAACCAAAGCGAAGAGAGCTGAGCAAAGCTATAGGGCGAGCACCCATAGTAAAGATATCTCTTATAACGCCGCCTGCTGCTGTGGCTGCACCCTGATATGGGTCAATCGCTGAGGGGTGATTATGGGACTCTATTTTCATTACCACCGCTTGTCCATCGCCAATATCTACTACCCCGGCATTTTCCTCTCCTGGACTCACTAAGACATTTTTGCTTCGGGTGGGCAAAAGCTTTAGTAAGGGCTTGGAGTGCTTGTAGCCGCAATGCTCGCTCCATAACGAGCCGAACATTCCCAGCTCTACCTCATTAGGCTCTCGCTCTAGTTGCTGCACGATAAGCTTATATTCCTTTTCGCTTAAAGCGACTTCGTCCAGAATTTCTTTAGAGATATTCATTAACCGAGTCCGTTCACCAAGATGTCATTCCGAGGAGCGAAGCGTGAAGAGCGTAGTAACAATCTCGATCAGTCCAGATGGTGGGGAAAATAACGATTCCAGATTTCATACTGCAAAGAACAATGGCGGTGCCCTTTTACCGCCATCACGCCATAATTTAAAAACCTCGACTGCCTTCTAAACCTAGCCGACAGCAAGCAATTCTGAAACTAGCTCGCTGACCTCTTTGCCATCAGCTTTGCCTTTGAGTTGAGGCATAAGCTGAGACATGACTTTGCCTTTATCACTCGGCCCCTTAGCTCCAACTGCATCAACCACTTGCCGTGCTGCTGCCATGATCTCCGCCCGACTCATTTGCTCAGGAAGGTAGCTCATAAGAACAGCCAGTTCTGCTTCTTCCTGCGCTACCAGATCGCTACGATTCCCCTTCTTAAAGGCTTCGATGCTCTCCCGCCGGCGTTTTACTTCCTTGGTAATAGCATCAAGCACTTTGTTATCGTCAGCAGGCTTTTGCTGTGCAATTTCGGCATTCTTTATTTCGGATAATAATAATCTTAATGTAGCAACTTCTACTCTCTGTTGCCGCTTAAGCGCTCCCCTGAGAGCTTCCCGAATACTATCCTTCAGCGTCATATCTTGGCTATCTAGAACTTTTCCGCCTTTTCGCTGCCGCTTTCTTTCTCCTCTCTTCACTAGGTTTTTCGAAATGCCTGCGGCGGCGAACTTCAGCTAAAATACGGTCTTGCTGCACCTGCCTATTAAATCTACGCAGCAGGCCCTCGAAACTCTCGCCTGAACCAATCTTTACATCAGCCATATCAAAACAATGTATTTTACTCCGGTCACTCAAGTGTGTCAATGACATTACTCAACGCCCTCAGGAGACTCTATTTTGATTCGCATGGAGAGGCAGGAAAAGTTATTGGAGAGAGAATGGAAATAGTGGTAGAGGTAAGTTATCGTGTTTGACAAATAGTAGTAAATAGTAATAAAATGTGATAAAGGTACGATACTTGGGTGGGAAAGAACATGGCGTTAAAAAAGCCCAACTTCGATTCTATAAATAGGTCCCTTGCAAAGAGGGGGTTCTCTCTTTTTGTGAAAGTAGTAGATAAATATGCTCCAGATAGGCTGCTGCTCTTTGGCCTCAATTTTTTGGATAAACGTGTCCCAAATAGACTGATTTCCTTCGCAATTAAGTGGGTCGAGAGATTAGCTCCTCGTAAGCTGATTTCTAGCGTTATTACTACCGCTGACGAATATGTTCCTGACGAGGTAGCGAACTCGAGAAAGGTCTGCACTGTCCTTGCTGGAGTAGGGAAGTATATTCCAGACGAAATAATTCCCCCGGAGTCCACAGGAAGGTGGGAAAATCTTAGAACAAAGTTCCATATTCCGAAATTAATATCGAGCAGGCCAAGGTGAGCCTGTAGAGTTGGCATAGCTACTTTCGTCGTAGCTCCTCACGATGCTGGTGAGGGAGAAGTAGGATACTGAATGCAGTACAAAAAGGTCTGTGTTGAGTCTTTTGGTTATGAACTTCCCAGGAATATCGTTACATCTTTGAGCCTGGAAGAAAGACTAGCCCCGATATACGACAAATTCAATCTTTCCTACGGGCGCCTGGAATTGATAACTGGAATTCGCGAACGGCGATTCTGGGATGATGACATAACGCCGAGTCACGCCGCTATAAAAGCGGCAGAAAAAGCCATTAGCAAGTCTGGAGTTAATAAAGAGGATATCGGATGCCTGCTCCACACCTCGGTATCCCGTGATTTCCTGGAGCCAGCGACAGCTACCATAGTCCATGACTATTTGGGCCTGCCTCCCACAGCTACCATTTTCGACATCTCCAATGCCTGCCTGGGTTTCATCAACGGCATGGTAACCCTGGCAAATATGATTGAGTTGGGTCAGATAAAAGCAGGAATTGTGGTTGGCGGTGAGAGCAGCAAACGGCTTATTGACACAACAATCGATAAACTCTTGGAAGACCCGGATATCACCAGAGATAAGCTCAAACTCGCCTTTGCCACTCTAACTTTGGGGTCAGGAGCAGTAGCAGCGGTGTTAACCCAGTCTTCCCTGTCGCAAGACGGCCATAAGCTTCTTGGCGGGGTAACGCGCGCTGCTTCACAGCATAATAATCTTTGTTGTATAGAAGGCGATGCTTCTTTCCTTGACCTGGATGAGCTCCCAGATATGCGCACAGACTATGAAGGGGTCCTGAAAAATGGACTGAAATTGGCGCCTGACACCTGGGAGAGCACAAAACAAGAGCTTGGGTGGAATAACTCCGACGTAGATAGGTTTTTTACTCATCAGGTTAGCGCCGTGCATAGTAAACTATTGTTCAAGACCCTAGGACTAGATGAGGCAAAAGACTTTTCCACTGTGGAATATCTAGGAAACATCGGGTCGGTTTCCCTTCCCATTACCATGGCTATCGGAATTGACCAGGGTTGCCTTAACCTTGGTGATAAGGTTGCCATGCTGGGGATTGGCAGCGGCATAGTCTGTCTTATGCTGGGTCTGGAATGGTAGAGGAAATGGCCCTAGCAAGATGAATTCAGGGGAAATATTCCTTCGGAGCTATGCAGCTATATTTCTTTAAGCCTCTCTAATATGTGCATTTTTTAATGGAAGTTTTATCCCATGGCGGCAAGGAAACCTAACGAAGCACGAATTGTAATTACCGGGATTGGCTTGGCGGCACCGAACGGAAATAATCTGACGGAATTTCGAAAAAGTCTACTTGCTGGCAAATCCGGGATACAGAAATTCAATGTCCGCTACATGGGTGACGTATTGGCTGGTATATGCCACTTCGACCCACTGAAGTATCAAAAAAAGAAGGAATTGCGTCGGGGAACGAGGGCAGGCTCTATTGCTATCTACTGCGCTCAAGAAGCAATCGCTGATACCAAGTTAGACCTTGCTTGCCTTGATAAATCGAGGATTGGTGTTTACCTTGGGATTACCGAGCATGGCACCGTGGAAACCGAAAACGAAATTTATGAGATTAAGCAATTTGACTATGATGTAAAATATTGGTCGCACCATCACAATCCAAGAGTAGTGGCTAATAATCCCGCTGGCGAAGTCACCCTGAATATGGGAATTACCGGACCTCACTATACTTTGGGGGCTGCTTGTGCAGGCGGTAACATTGGACTTACACAGGGCTTACAAATGCTGCTGCTGAATGAAGTCGATTTAGCTTTAGGTGGAGGGGTTTCGGAGAGCACTGGTTCCTTTGGTATTTTTGCTGGCTTTAAAAGTGAAGGCGCTTTGGCTTCTCATCCAGACCCTGAGAGGGCATGTCGCCCCTTTGATAAGGATAGGAACGGTGTGGTTGTTTCCGAAGGCGGCTGCACTTTTGTTCTAGAAAGACTAAGCGATGCCCTTAAAAGAGGAGCTAAGATCTACAGTGAAATTGTGGGTTACTCTATCAACTCAGATGCAACTGACTTTATTTTCCCCGACAAAGAAAGACAAATTCAGTGCATTAAACTTGCTCTTAACAAAGCCGGTATATCTCCAGAAGATATCGATATTATCAATACCCACGGAACAGGCACCATCGAAGGAGACCCTGTGGAGTGCCAGGCAATTAGAGAACTCTTTGGCGAATATCCTCATGCGTATATAAATAACACCAAGAGTTTTATTGGTCATACTATGGGAGCCGCTGGTGCTTTAGAATTAGCGGGTAATTTACCCTCTTTTGAAGACTATATTGTCCATCCTACGATCAATCTGGACCACTTAGACCCTGAGTGTCCTCTCAATAACCTGGTTATCAATGAACCAAAAAAAATTGACAAGGTCGACTATATATTGAATAATTCTTTCGGGATGCTAGGCATCAATTCGGTTGTTATTGTAAAAAGATTTAAGGAATAAAGCTGAAAGCATTCTTAGAATAAACAAACGGGGGGGTACATGACCAAGCAGCAAATTAAAGACACGATACTGGAAATCATAGCCCAAATCATACCAGACGAAGATCTGAGTAATCTCAAGGGTGATATCCCGATACGAGAACAAGTGGAACTAGACTCAATGGATTTCTTAGACATCGTTATGGAGCTACGAAAACGCTACGGTATCGAAGTTCCCGAGGATGAGTATATGCAATTAGCCACGTTAGATAGCTCTGCAGCTTATCTAGAGCCACGGATGAGAGAACTTTAATCAATAGTGTTGGTAGGCCAGGAACACAAGTTTTTATCGCATTTTCCCCGAAGATTGAAGGTTCAGGTTAGCCTTCGATTTTAAAAAGAGCCTTACCATGGATTACGATGTTCTAATTATCGGTGCAGGAATGTCTGGCCTTGCCGCTGGCATCAGATTAGCCTACTACGGTAAAAGTGTTTGTGTCGTCGAAAAACATTATCGTGTTGGAGGACTGAACTCTTTTTACAACCTTGGGGGACATAAACTCGACGTCGGGCTTCATGCCATGACCAATTATGTTCCCAAAGGTGTTAAATTAAGCCCATTGCCCAAGCTGCTGCGACAACTCAAGCTAAAAGCTGAAGATTTCGCCCTCTGCCCGCAACGGATGTCAGCAATTAAATTCCCCAATAAGACCATCCGGTTTAATAACGACTTCGGCTTCTTCGTCCAAGAGGTCGTCGATAATTTTCCCAGGCAAGCCGACAACTTCCAAAAACTGCTTAAGTCTATTTTCGAATATGATGAACTTAACTTGTGTGCCAAACCGGTTTCGGCCCGCGAAGTTGTGGGTTCTATTATATCCGACCCACTTCTCAGCGATATGATTTTTTGCCCGCTCATGTTTTACGGAAATGCTCAAGAGAATGACATGGAGTTCGGACAATTTGTTATCATGTTCAAAAGTATATTCTGCGAAGGCTTCGCCCGACCTCAAGCTGGGGTGCGCCAAATCCTCGACGTGCTGGTGAAAAAATACAAGGCTTGCGGCGGTGAATTAAAGATGAGGTGCGAGGTAAAAAGTCTTAAATGCGCTAATGGCAGGGTTGCATCAATCTTGCTCGAAAACGGTGAAGTCCTGACAGCCGATAGGATACTATCATCCGCCGGTTATGCTGAAACTATGAAACTGTTGACCGACCATGACTCTTCAAAATTAAATTGCAATGTGGGTCAACTTTCATTTGTAGAGTTTATTCTGGTTTTAAATAAAGAACCCGCTGAAATGAGCTACGAGACAACAATCACCTTTTACAATAATTCAGATAGATTCGATTACCGAAAACCTGACGAGCTAGTTGATGTTTCCAGTGGCGTTATTTGTTGCCCTAATAACTTTCAATTCGAAAATCCTTTGCCAGAGGGAATGATCAGGATAACCAACCTGGCTAACTTCGATCTCTGGAACAGACTAGGCAAAGAAGAGTACAAGGCCCAGAAAGCTGCCTGGCTGGAAACCACGCTCAGAGAGGTGGTGGAATTTGTGCCCGATTTCCGTGATTCAATTGTTTTTACCGATGTTTTTACTCCCAAAACAATCTACAGATTCACAGGCCGTATAAATGGCGCAGTCTACGGTACACCAAATAAAACCAAAACAGGGAAGACTCATTTAGACAATCTGTTTATTTGCGGCACGGACCAGGGATTTCTGGGAATTGTTGGAGCAATGCTTAGTGGTATCTCTATGGCTAATCTTCACGTTCTACAAAAAGGGTAAGAAAAGGGGAATGCATGAGCCAGGACTGGGCGAAAGATATAAAATCGCAATATGATATCGTCGTCATTGGGAGTGGATTGGCAGGATTGACATGTGCCAATATGCTAGCCAGAGGAGGACACTCAGTTTTACTTCTTGAGCAGCACTACAACCTTGGTGGATTAGCTACCTGGTTCAAAAGGAAGGGGCATATCTTTGATATCGCCCTGCATGGATTTCCGGTTGGTATGATTAAAACCTGTCGTAAATACTGGACTCCTGAAATTGCCAGCATGATTGTTCAGCTCAAGGGGATCAGATTCGACAACCCCCAGTTCTCGTTCACCACAACTTATGACAGGGAGGATTTTACACGTATCCTGGAGCAGCAATTCAAAATACCCCGAGAGAATATTGAAGGCTTTTTCGATACAGCGAGAAACATGAATTTCTATGATGATCAAGGCATGACCACGAGAGAATTTTTTGAAAAATTCTTTCCTGGCCGTGACGATGTTCACCGCATGTTAATGGAGTCAATCACTTACGCCAACGGGTCAAGTCTAGATGATCCTGCGATAACTTATGGAATTGTGTTTTCCAACTTTATGGGCAAAGGTGTTTATACTGTCCGAGGGGGAACAGACCAGTTTATCGGAAAAATGCGGGAAGAACTTCTGGAAAACGGCGTCGATATTCGGACCAAGTGCCTGGTGGAAAAAATTATGATCGAGGAAGGGAAGACAGAATCGAAAAAAATTGCCGGAGTAATGGCGAACGGAAAGAGGATCAAGAGTAAGGCTGTCGTCTCCAATGGTAATTTGTTATCAACCATCCACAGACTGGTCGGAGATGAAAATTTTTCTGAAAGGTTCGTTACAGAGGCCAAAAAAGTGCGCCTCAATAACAGTAGCTGCCAGGTCTATATAGGTATCAAAAAAGGCGAGAGGATTGACTATATAGGAGATCTGCTTTTCACCTCAGAGGCGGAGAAATTCGATCCTCAAGAACTTTGCAGCAAGAATACTACCAGCCGGACATTTTCCATCTATTATCCACAAACCCGGCCGGGCTCTGATATGTACTCCATTGTTGCCTCCTCTAATGCCAATTACGACGACTGGGCAAACTTATCTGAAGAAGAATATCGCGCTTCCAAGGAAGAACTGATCCAACGAACGCTTGATGCTTTGGAGAAATATGTTCCTGAAATTCGAGATAAAATAGGCCACCTGGAAGCCGCTACCCCAAAGACATTTAAAAAATATACGCTCCATTTAAGTGGTGCCTCTTTTGGCACCAAATTTGAAGGGTTGAAGGTCAGTATGGGGCTTCCTAAAGAGATACCAGGACTTTTTCATACTGGCTCCGTAGGGATTATAATGTCAGGGTGGCTAGGCGCAGCTAATTACGGAGTAATTGTCGCTAATGATGTAGACAAATTTCTCTCAGCAGGTATAGCCAATGTATGATTTTAAAGGACAAAGTGTTATCGTTACTGGCGGCACCAGAGGAATAGGCAAAGCCATTGCCGGGAGTTTCTTGAAGGCAGGTGCTAAAGTTATTGTCACTTATTCGACCAACGAAGCTGCGGCGGCACAATTTAAACAAGACAATAGCCAGTTTACCGAGAAAATTGATATCCAAAAGCTTGATGTGGCCAAGTATGAAGAGGTGGAAAGGTTTTTCAAATATATAGACACGAAATACGGGAACTTTGAAGTCCTGGTAAACAACGCCGGTATCCGAAAAGACTCTGTCCTGGCGATGATGAAAGAATCTGACTGGTACGATGTGCTGAATGTCAATCTCACCGGAATCTTTTACATGTGCAAATTTGCCGTTAAGATTCTGATACGCAAACGATATGGACGGATTATTAACATAAGCTCGGTGATGGAGCGATATGCTTTTGAAGGCCAGGCAAACTATGCAGCCGCAAAGGCAGGGCTGAGTGCATTGACTAAATCGTTATCAAAAGAGGTCGCCACTCGAGGTATTACGGTTAATTGCGTCTCCCCGGGATTTATTGCCACCGAACTCATCCAAGACCTTCCGGATAAATTGCGTGAAGCTTACCTGGCCAGGATTCCCGTAAAGAGATTTGGAAGCCCTGAGGAGGTGGCCGCTTGCGTTCTTTTCCTGGCTTCTAAAGAAGCGTCCTATGTTACCGGTTCCACTCTTGAGGTGACTGGAGGATTATGAGATGGAGGAAGTTCTAAATGCCATACCCCATCGTCCACCGTTTCTGTTTGTTGATAGGATTGTAGAATTAAGCGGAACAAAAATCAAAACAACGAAAGAGATAAAGCCCGATGAGCCAGTCTTCGAAGGACATTACCCCGGACAACCGATTATGCCCGGGGCGCTTATCTGTGAATCCATTTTTCAAACGGGTGCAATCCTGCTTTCCAAAATGATGGGTGGCATCAGTGGAGGCGTTCCTGTTTTGACCCGAATTAATAATGCCAAGTTCAAAAGTATCGTCAAGCCAGGCAACACCATGGATATTGAAGCAGAGCTGGTGGAAAAAGTCAGTAATGCCTATTTCATGAAGGGCAAAGCCTCAGTTGGCGGCAAGACCTCGGTCACAGTCGAGTTTACCGTCACCCTGGCTAAAGAGGCGCCCTGATGTGGGAGGATGATAATGGACAGCGGGTCTAAGAGAAAAGTATACGGAAGCTGGAGGGAGTTTTTCGCTGATTTGCTCTTCATGTTAAGAAACACGACACGGCTCACAAGAGTATATAGGGGAGGGCTGCCAGCTGCCCTCAGGGAAAGGCTGATGGTTGCGGCTGCCGCAGTATATGGTTGCCGCTTCTGTTCCTGGCTTCACACCAGAGAAGCACTAAGAATCGGGGTTGACAAAGAAGAATTAGCGAGACTCGTCGGGGGTGTCATGGAAGGCTGCCCTGAAGAGTACAGCATCGCAGTGCTTTACGCCCAGCACTGGGCCGAGTCCAATGCTCACCCTGACCCCGAAGCTGTTCACAGGCTAGAAGAGACCTATGGCAGAGAAAAGGCAAAGTTGGTCGATGTAGTGCTCCGCCCAATCCGGTTGGTCCTCCTCGTGGAGGAATTATGGGGTTCCTTTCTCTATCGCATCTCCTTCAGCAGATGGCGGAAACAGAAAAGATAAGGAGTAACATATGGATTTCTTAGACATTGCGGGTAAGACTTTTCTTGTCTTTGGGGTAGCTAACAAGAAAAGCGTCGCCTTCGCCGTCGGAGAGGTTCTTTCCGAGGCAAAAGCAAATGTAATCTATAGTGTCCGATCAGCAGAAAGAAAAGAGAGTGTTTCCAAAATCCTTCCTGGTGCTGATATCTTCGTGTGTGATGTCGAACGGGAACATGAAATTAAGAAACTTGCTGAAGACATTTCCAAAAGGTATCCTAAAATTCACGGTATTGTTCATTCCATAGCTTTTGCCAATTATGAAGAGGGACTCAAGCCATTTCACGAAACAAAAAAGAAAGACTTCCTGCAATCAATTGATATCTCCTGTTATTCCTTAATCGCCATTGCTAATGCGTTTAAGAACCTATTGGATGTGAAAGCATCTGTAGTCACCATATCCATCTCAACCACCAAAATGGCAGCCGAACCCTATGGTTTTATGGCCCCGGTAAAAGCTGCCCTGGACTCAACCCTGTGCTTCCTGGCTAAATCCTTCAGTTCTTTTTCCCAAATCCGATTTAATTCCGTGAACGCCGGACTGTTAAAAACCTCGGCATCCGCAGGGATACCAGGATACTTGGATTATTATCTATTCGCAGAACGATTAACCTTGCGCAAAAAAGCTCTGACCACCAAAGAAGTAGCCAATACCGTAGCATTTCTCTTGAGCGAGCGGTCCAGTGGCATTAATGCCCAGGGTATCGTTATAGATTGCGGAATGTCGGTCAACTACTTTGATAAAGATATTATTAAGAAGGCAACAAGGTTTCAGTAAGCCAATGACTTTATTTCCTGTAGTCATGTCAGTTACCGAAGTTGGACATAAACCATCAGGGAAAGAAAAGGTAGATCACCTGAGCCGAAGTGCTCGAGAGGCGCTAAAACTGAGTGCCGAAAAAAGTGGAGTAAGGCTCGGAGAACTGCTCAAGGACGAAAAGGGTGCCCCGTGCCCCGTTGCTGGCAATTATTGGTCTCTTTCCCATAAACCCAAGTACGTAGCGGCAGTGGTTAGCAAAGATAAGGTCGGGATCGATATTGAAGAAATGAAGCCCCGGGCTGAATCACTCTTTGCTCATGTGGCGAGTGACGAGGAATGGGAGCTAAAGGAAAGGTCCTGGGATATCCTTTTTCGTTATTGGACAGCGAAAGAAGCCGCTCTGAAGGTTATCGGAATTGGCATAAGCGGGTTAAAGACCTGTCGGATAATCTCAGTCCCCGACGAGGATCATATTATTCTGGACTATAAGGGGCAATTTTTTCTGGTGGAGCAACTACGATACCAGAACCACATTGTTTCCGTCCTCAAGGACGATAACCAAATCGAATGGGTAGTCCCAGAAGATTTTAAATCCTAATCCTAAGCTCTAAGTTCTAAACAAATTCAAAATCCCAAATTCAAACTGTTTTGGTTATTCGATATTGATCTGAGGCGTGAAGGAATCCTTTCCTTCACGAGAAGTGGGTCTTGTCAAATTCTTTTGACTGGTATCGCTCCCATCTGGGAAAAATCTCCTTGTAGATCCCGAGCCTTATTCCAATTAACTTTATAGTTCGCAGAAGCAGCATCCTGAACATCCTGGGTTTATTAAGAAGAGTTTTCATCAAAGCAAGGAGAGTTTTAGTTAGTGTAGGCGGGCATCCCTCTATTTTAGCGGCATTTTGTAAACTCTTATTACTTCTGATAGCACAATCGCCGTAAAGGAAGACCTTTTGAGTATCTCTTTTTGGCTTTAATCCCAGCCCATAATATAACGCTGCACCGCCAAAATCCATTCCAGGGTTATCTTTGCCTAATATCGATAGCGCTAGGGCAAGCGTGGCACCGCAAGCGGAACAAAGAGTTTGTCCTGGATAGGGAGCGGAAAGTCCTGTTATTTTCGCCGGGGTCAGTAATTCTTTGTCTGGTTCAAATCGCCACTCAAGTTGCTCCTTTAGAGATTCCATATCCTCTCCTTTAATTTGAATTGCGCTGATATCAAAAGAGCGACCATGTCTCTGGGCAAATTCTCTCAGATAGTCAACTTGTGCAGGATCAATTCCCAGGATTGTTGCTCCGACAACATCGCACTCGAATATATCTGGGCTGGCTATAATCAAATCCTTGCGGTGGGCTACACCCACAAGAGTTTCCGGTCCCCTTTCCAGCATATATATGCCATCAATTATGACCAGGTCGCTCTTAATAGCTTCGTTCAAAAGGCAAATTAGGGTGTCCAGTCGCTTACTAATATGAAACAGTTTTCTTGAATCTTTGCTGAGACAGCCCTTCAGATTCTTGAAACCCAGAGAGACCTTTGTTTGAAAATGGGTCTTGAGCACCGGGACATTTATGAGAAAGTCTGTGCCTAAGGCTGCTCTCGAGACCTTGACCTTTACCCCTCCTAAATCCAGTTCATGAAAAGCACCTTCATTGAAATCAAGCAGCTTAATTCCGTATTTTTCTGCTACTTTGTCAATGCCCGTGCCCTTAAAACCCCGTTTCGTATATGGCTCAAGCTCATCGAATATACCAATGATGGCGCCTTCACCAATAGAAATATCTTTGCAGCCATGCTCAAGCAATAATTGTACGACTCCATCTATGACCTTCGAGGTAGTCACCATTCCATAGGGAGGCATTATTTTATGTCGGAAACAATTATTGGGTTTTATCAGGACTCTGTCGTGGCTATTGAGTTTCTCAAATCCATGACACAGCTCGGTAGCTTTACGAAGCGAATCCAGGGAGCCGTCAAATTTTACCAGTGATACTGTCATGTACTCTGCACACCTTGATACTGTTTAATCTCTTCAACATATAAGTCCAGGAACATCTTAGCTTTCTCTTCGGAGAACAGGGCAGGCCTATAAGTGAGAGAGAAATTTAGATTCTTATTGTAGATACCTGCGGCAATGCTCAGTCCCATCGGAGTTACCACAGGTGCCGAGCCAGTAACATTGAGTATTTTGGCGTTACCTATGTTCCGCACCGCCGGTTCTTCAGAGCCTAGTTTCGGCCAGATAAAGCCCACATTGGTAATGAGAATAGTATCAACATATGTTCGGGTAATCATCAAGAACCGGCACATCCCCCTCATAACGAGTAGAGGGAAACGAGAGCAAAAGTAAAAGAAATAAACTAAGGAGAAAGCTATTCTATGCATAGTCTCATCTATGGAATCTGCTCTTAACTTTCTCAGTAGCTCTGCGGGATCAGCCCTATCTCTGGGCATGGTGGGTAAGGAAAACCAGGATGCCTGATTGGAAACAACATAGCGAAAACCCTTTGGGCTTATGTTTACTGGAGCCATTATGCGTATTCTTTTACTTGTCTTCCCATGCATGCTATTCCACTTCTCCACCACTTGGTAACAAGCTGCCAGAAAAATATCATTTAGCTCAACCCCGGCTGATCTTGCTTTGGATTGAATTTGCCCGAATTCCTTGGGACTTATAATCTTAAAACAAAAATGGAGTTCCTTGGACCGTCCCGACTTGTCATGGAAAACCCTTGTTGGGGGAGGTAGGGCAGCTATAACAAAGCGATGGAAAAGACTGAAAATCATTTTCCTATAATACCGTTCTACCTTTGGCCTTTGGCTGTGGGCAAATTCCAATAGTTCATCTCCTTTACGATTTATGCGGATATCCCCCGGGGATTTAGAATCCTGAGAAAGTTCGTTGTTATAAATCTCGATAACCTTCCTTACGAAAAGAAGAGCGCGGAGCCCATCTGCCGCCGAATGATGAAAAGTGAAAACCAGCGAGGATTCACGTTCGTTTTTCTTTAATAGAAGAACCCTCACCGGGAACTCCTTTTTAATATTGAAGGGCTGGTTCATCCGAGAGGAGAGATAGCTCTTATAGTTCGTGCCCTGAAGTTGAGCCTGGTCTGCAATGCTCAAGACCCTCTTTCCAAGGTCTCCTTGTATCTCACGGGAAGGCCTGAAATGTCTGCTTCGCAAAATCGTTCTCATAACGGGATAAGCTTGTTGCGCCGAGAAAATCGCTTGCTCTAATCTAAGATGCTTTATTTCCCCTTCAAGGCTTAGAATTACGTGAATAAGCATAGGCTCATTTATGCTATCTAGAGCCAGCAGGCACTTATCAACGCAATTCAGCGGTATTGAACCAAGAGAACTTTCCATTTTTCTTAGCATAGTAGTCCGAAGCTAGACAAAGCAAGGCAGGCTTTCGTAGTTGCTTGATTCACCAGGCTCTTCGCTTTTTGTCATTGCGAGCCCTGACTTGTCGGGGCGCGGCAATCTCGTTGCCTCACTATCGAGATTGCTTTGTCGCTTCGCTCCTCACAATGATAGAGAGACGACCCCAATAAATTGGGCAACTACATTATTTACTCCAACCCCTCGGCCTTTTTTTTTACTGCCTGGGCAATCTCGGCTGAGACTTTTTGACCACCCCGACACGCCAGCCAGGCTAGAGCCCCTGAAACGCCGCCGCCAATGGTAACCTTCGTCTTGCCATTTACAGGTTCCAGAGTGTAGAAGCGTGTCAAATTGGTACCCAGGGCCTTTCCTTTCATGACCACGGTCCGTTCTGGGACAAACTCGATAATCGTCATCAATAATTTAACCGTAAGCCTGCTTACCTTAGCTGTGACAGAAAGCTGTGAGCCTGCTGCCAAAGGCTCCTTAGAGAGCCTCTCAATCTTCTTGATGGACGGCATCCATTGGGGCCATTCTTCAAGCTTGTCTATCAGTGCCCAGACTTTCCCGGCTGGGGCATTAATGTCGATGCTGCTCTCAAACCTCATGCCTGTCGAACTCCTCCTTTATGTAGTATCTTAAATATATTATACATCATTATACAATCTAAATTAGCTAACCCACTAAGTACATCTCCTATCTCTCCGATCCATTAAAAGAAGTGAAGGGGTGCCGGGGTGAAATTAGGTACGTCGTACTTTACTAAGCACGTGGTGGGGTCTACTGGACGGGAGGAAGGACTTTTGCCTTGGCTTTCTGACTTGCCACTTATCCCTTCAGTCTTGAATTTTAGTAACAAGACATCCTTAGTGCAAGGGGCGCAGTGGTGAGTTACCATTCCCTCTCCACTGCCTTGTTGCATTCAAGCAACACGAAACGATGTCTCGTTGCGCCCTAGATAAGAAATCCTGAATGTGAATAACAGTCTATATTTGCTCCAACTGCTTTTACGTTGGCTGTCCTACATAAATGATAGTTTGAAATCCAAGTTGTTTTGAGCTATAGTAAACCAAAATAAGGAGGAATAGTCATGGGAATAAAAACTTACGACGAGTATTTAAGCCGATTAAAAAAGATGAAGAGAAACCTTTATATAGATGGTAGTAAGTGTGATAGGTTGGATGAGAGGCTTGCGGGGCAATTACGCGTTATAAAAGAGACATACGACCGGGCTAACGACCCCGAGTGGGATGGCTTAGCCACTGCGACATCTCATCTAACAGGAAACAAGATCAATAGATTCACCCATATTCATCATAGTGTAGATGACCTCCTAAATAAACAGCGGATGACCAGGCTTATGTGCCATAGAGTGGGGGGCTGCATTATGAGATGCATGGGGATAGATGCTATGAATGCTCTATCCGTTGTCACTTATGAAATGGACCAAGCTCTGGGTACGGATGTAGGGCAAAACTTTTTGAAGTATCTTACCTACTGGCAAGATAATGATATAACTGCCAACTGTGCTCAGACAGATGTCAAAGGTGACAGATTGAAAAGACCTCATGAACAAGTAGACCCTGACCTCTATCTGAGAATAGTTGAAAGTCGACCCGACGGAATCGTGGTAAGAGGGGCGAAAATTGACAACACGACTGCTCCTGTGAGTGATGAAATAATAGCCATACCTACCAGATTCATGACCGACAAGGACAATGAATATGCTGTTGCATTTGCCGTACCAGCTGACTGGGAAGGCGTAAAGATGCTGGTCAGACCAGCGTATAACCATAAGCGGAAATATCTGCAAGCTCCCATTGCAGAAATAGGCGATGCTGAGGCGTATACCATTTTTGACAATGTTTTTGTGCCGCGAGAGAGGGTTTTCCTCGACGGTAAGGGTGACCCAAGACAAACGCCTTTTGCTGGTTTCCTTGCCTTGCTTTTTGCCCATTATCACAGACACTCGTACACTGGATGCAAGCCTTCTACGTCCGAGGTATTAGCCAGTGCCGCTGCCCTTGTAGCAGAATACAATGGAATCGCAAAAGAAGACCATGTAAGGGAGAAGATATCACACATAGTTGGTGTAGCAGAGCTTGTCTTTGCCGCTGGTCAAGTAAGTGCTTATCGTGCCGAGAAATCAGCATCTGGAACTTATATCCCAGACGAAGTTTTGACTAATGCTGGCAGAAGGCTTGCGGGTGAAGAGATTTACAATGAGTATAAGATTGTAGCCGACCTTGCCGGGGGCTTATGCGCTACGATGCCTTTCGAGGAGGAATTCTTCTCAAAAGAGACAAAGGAACTGGCAAACAAATACATGATGAGGAACCCCAACATATCTTCAGAGAACCAGCATAAATGTTTTCGAGGGATAGAAAACCTCATAGTTTCAGAGTTATCGGGCGTGACGCAGGTGGCTGGATTGCATGGGGGTGGTTCTCCACAGATGGAAACCATCACAATGATGGCAAGATATGACATTGAGGGACTGAAAAGTATAGCCAAATATCTATTTGGAATAGAGAAAGATTTGCCTAAATATGAAAGAGCTACTGTAACGCCACGGAAGATGCTGGAAAGATTCCAAAAGATGTATGGATCCTCGGCGAAATAAGCCACTTTCTGGCACGAGCTGCGCTACAAGCTATTTCGTAAGCTCGGCATTAGCAGGCGTGCGTCATATGACATCAAAAAGAGGGGAGATACAAGGCCCAATAAGCAGGCACAAATCCAAGGGGCTGGCTGCCAAAGCAAACTCTGCACATACAAATTCCTTTATACTTATTGGTTGCTTAATCACTAAGTAAAGACGCCATATTTAAAGCCCTAGGCTTCTATGTAACAAAAGTCAGGATTGTTCAATGATAATTCGATACATCACACATTTCGCCAGATTGTGCAACAGGAGATTCAAAGACCGGATAGGCGGACTATGTACCTTTTTGCCTATGGTGTAGCTGTGCTTGTAGTTCACGGTACTTGTCGATGTATTCGTGGATTGCTATCACAACAGCGGCGTGGCTCCAGGTCAGCGGTGATACACTGAGCGGAGCACAGCTGTAGGGATGAACCTGTTCCGCAAGAACACCACTTGGGAGAGCAGAGTGTTTAGCCCAAGTGAAGATTTGGAGGGCTGGCTTTAAATCGTCTATCGATTGAGCTCTGGCAATATGGTATTGTGCTACCCACATAGTGCAGATAAACCAGGGGTTGCCTGGGACATTGGCGATGTCCTGACTGATTTGCTGGTAACGGTCGTTCTCATAGCGGGCGACACCTCCTACCTCAGTCTTGCACCAAAGCCTGTCTATAAGTGCCGCCATCGTGCTCTCGATGAGGGGATCAGTAGCTTGGAGCATGCCGAAAAGAAAAGGACCGCAAATGCTGCTATCGATAGTGTAGTCCGGCTCCACCACACCATCAGCGTCAACCGTGATTGAGCGCAGGAAGCGTCCCAACTTCTTGTCAAAAAGATACTCAATAGCGGCCTCTTTTATCTCAGTAGCCGCCTGACGGTACCGTTTGGTGAGGGCCACATCACCAAACATTTCCGTAAAATTGGCTGCCGCTTGTAAGCCTGCCCAGACCGCAGCCACGGTAAACGAGTGGATGCCACGGCGTTCCTCCCAAAGGTCATATGAAGGTGCCGGAAGGTTCGTATGAGGCTCTCTATAGCTAGCCATAAAATCGGCAGCGTTCTTAATCAGCTTTTGATAAAGGGGACGGATGGACTCTACATTGTGGAACTTATTGTAGTAGTGCCAAAGACTATATAGCACCAAAGCAGTCTCATCCTCTTCAATTGGCAGTTGTAGCTCACCCTCCTCGTCTGCCCAGGGCATCCATTGGCCTGCCAGATACCCGTTAGAGGTGTACTTGTGAAGGAAGTAGCCTTCACTGGTGATGGCATTGGCGCAAAAATCGAAGAACTTATGACTGACTTCAGCGTAGTTGGCCATGTCGAGGGCCTTAGCGGTGAAGGCGCCATCACGACCCCACACATAAGAGTAGATGTCCCCCAGGACTTCGGCGATGTCTGAGTCAGTGCTGGCAATGATAGCGCCGCGGTTATCAGTCTGCACACGCATCGTGAGCAAGCTGCGGCGGTACAGGTCCAATATAGAGGCCGGCAGGTCGGTAAAGTCCAGCGATTCCTTATTCACCCATGCTCGCCAGTAATCACGGGTGCGTATGATGAATGACTCAGGTCCACGTTCCTTGACCAGAGCGTTGAGTTCCTCGACTCCGTGGAAGTGGGTACTGGCCGCCAGCCAGTGGTAAATGGTTGAGCTTCCTCCAGCGGGCACAGCATTGTCATAGAGCCCGATGACGCCCTCAGCGAAGCCGCAGGTAAGAGGCACCTTCTCCAATTTGCCGTCTTCGGCATCGCGCCGTGCACTTGGCTTATCTTCTGATTTTGTGCTTCCGGTTGTCCAGTCATCAATGCCAATCCTTCCATTTACCTGGCCACCTGCCAGGAAATAACGCTGCTCCTTGTACATCACCAACGCGCTCAGTCCTGGGTGGTAGTAGATAGTATCGCCCATTTTGCTGCCCAGGATCCGCATCTCATAATGGAAGAATAGACGTACGTCGCGGGGGTGGTCTCGGTGGTTGACTATATCAACCCGCCTTAAAAAGATATCCCTGTGAAAGTCCACGAGGTCAGAAAAGGTCAGGGTAAGCCCTAGGGCAAGATTAGCGGCAGTAACACTGGTGACCAGAGTCTCGCTTTCATAGGTCATTTCCTTCCGCCACTGGGGGCTTTCAATCCATGCGAAGCTTCCATCAACCCAGATGCCAGTACGTGATACACAACCTCCGGCATGGTTCTCCATGCCGACATAAGGATAGAAGATATCCCGGATATTGTAATCAGTGTCGAAATTGATGAGCAGGTTGCCATTGCCTACAGGTAAGTCTCTAGGCATCTTAGTTTTGGATTATTCTCCTCTCTCGGTATAATACACTATTATAGACCTCTAGGATTTTCTGAGATGCTCGGTCCCGTGAAAGTCTTTCTGCAGTCTCTCGGGCACGCTCAGCAGTAGCCTTTCCAAGTCCGGCCGATTTAATACAGTATTATAGACCTCCAAGGTTTTCTGAGCTACCTGATCCCATGAGAATTTTTCTGCGGTTTCCCTAGCACGCTCACCCATGGTCTTTCTAAGTCCAGCATTTGAAAGCAGCAACTCGATTTTTGCTGCCAGGCCGTTGACATCGGAGGGGGCTCTAAGTAGGAGGCCATTTACCCCATCGATTATGAGATCGGCAGCTCCGGCAACCCTGCTGGTGATTACAGGCAAGCCGCTGGCCATAGCCTCGACGATGACCAGACCAAAGGGCTCATATATGGTAGGAAGAACGAATATATCGCTAGCAGCATAGTATTCCCAAAGATTGCTGCTGTGGGGGACAAAGATTATCCTGTCCCTCACCCGCTTTAGCTCCGCAAGCTGGCCGTAGAATTTCTCGTCACCGCTACCAATAATTATAAGTTTGACGTTTCTTTTCGAAAGCAGTGGAAGTGCTTCTATGATATACCGAACTCCCTTCCTTTCCCAATCGCCTCCAGCGAACATCAGTAATGGATCACTACGGGATACACCATGCTCTTGCCTGATCTGGCCTCTATAGAGCAGCCGATTAGTCGGGTGGAATCTGAGAGTATCTACTCCATTAGGGATTACGATGATGTTTTTGGCGGCATCACCGTAATGACGGGCAAACTCTTTTTGCATAGCCTGAGAAACTACAATACACGCTTTAGAGCTGCTGCGGCTAATTATCAGCCTCTCAACAAAGCATAGCAGGCTGCGATACAGCCTGTGGTCCAGAGCTTTCAGTTTTTGCCAGACACTCCTGCATGGTATCTTAATTATGTTAACTTCTTCGAGATGGCGGCACTCCCTCTCACAGAAATGAGAGGTGATAACGTTTGAAGAAAAGGCAGAGTCATACCCTGTCGAATGGATGATGTCAAAGTCTGTTTTTCTGAGGAGGGAAAGAGCGGCAAGGAGTAAGGTACTGGATATCAAGAAGGTAATGTGTGCCAAAGACTTGGCACATCTGAGTCCTGGCACCTTATAGTGTTTAACTTTGAGTAAGTCAATTCCATTTATAGTATTAGAAAAAACCGAAACCTGATGGTCCTCACAAAGCCTTTCGACTAGGTGAGCGGTGACGGTTGCTGGCCCTGCTTCAAAGTTAACATGATGCGCAATGAAAGCAATCTTCAAGTTTATCTCCAGAAGGGGCCTCTAGCATAGGGACTTAGTATATGGTGCTTTTGCGGGAGAGCACCAGACTTTGGTTCAAATAGCTAGTGCCAACCCTACCACCAAGGCCGCCGCTAAATGGCGCTTGCCCTTTGGTACTATAAATATTATACCACAATGGACACGGTGTGCATAGAAACTTACTCTATGTCAGCTGCTGCGCAAGGGGTCGAATCTAAACAAAGGGTGCAAGCTCCAAAGTAAGGAATACTACCCGTATTGAGGTCAACAATCAGCCAATTTGTTATCCTATGGATTACCAAGCCGACCGCTGGTCACTGCGTGGAACAAGTAAATCAACTTGCAGTTTATCTCAATACATTCCCAAACCCGGCTGGGAGATGTGGTTAGCACGGAGGGTTTCGCTAGCCTGTTATCAAAAATCGCCTGCGGGAATACCTCTCGGAGTCCCAGAACAACGGTACCAAAGTTTGTGAAAGAGGACGCAGCTACCTTTGCTCCTAAGAACGAATAATTCATGTGGTGTTGAAGGATGTCTATACTAGGATCTGGTGATTTTCGTTCGTAGAGCCTGGCGAAACACTCAGCCTGAATAGAGTGAGTTGTGGTTTTCTCATCAACCCTTCGCCAGATTGGGATGCCGCCCATGAGCAATGTCCTGGGCAAACTAAACTTGGTCTTTTGCTTTGTAGTCTCTACCTCCACGGAAGATTCTATCCTCCCCACAAGAACCAGGAAGACATTGTTTTCTATTATCCTTTTCTCACGATCTGCAATGTCTCGGAATAGAACTTCTTTCTCTCTGAATTCTAGGGTTTGCGCCTTAAAGGTTTGTGGAAACTGACGAAGTTCAGAATCCCTACACGCAATTGCAACAAGACCCAGGTTCCGCAGATTCCGAATTATGGATTCTGCTACTTGTATGCTGTCGTAGTGAGCAATAACTTTAGGCACCTCACCGGCTAGAAGAAGACGTGTATGGGAAGGGCTCTTGTTAATAACAGTTGCCACACTTCTTACGAGGTTTGCATCAAGGTTGGCCGGAGGAGCTACTGCAATATGTATTACCTCATAGTTAGTCATAAGCATTTCCAATGTAGGTTAATAGCTTCTCCCAATAACGTACACCCTTATTATAAACCTCTCGTGGGCAACAATTCATCGGATTGTTATCCAACATTTCTCGGTATTGTGCAATCCTCTTTCGAGGGTTAGTTCCTCTCTCACCCTTTAAGGAGAGGGAGAAAGAGAGGATTAGAAAGGCTTCGCCCTTCTTACTTTCCTCCTTCTTCTTTGGTTACGGGCTTTTTTTGCTCCTTCTTGGGTTTTTTCACATTCCTTCTGCCTTTAGTTCCCATTGCCTGTTCTCCTCATTGTATTTCGGAATCGATTATTCTTGCTCTCCGTACTCTCTTATTATGGACAAAAAGGCAAGTTGCCTAAAAAGATGGGTACTATGCTTGACATGCCATTTAGGTAAATCAGTCTAGATAGCCCTTGAGCTTTCGAGTGTGGGAGGGATGACGTAACTTGCGCAGGGCCTTGCCTTCAATCTGTCGTATTCTTTCTCGAGTTACATTGAATTCTCTGCCCACCTCTTCAAGGGTTCGAGCACGTCCGTCTCTAAGGCCAAACCTAAGCTGGAGCACCTTTTTTTCTCGTTCGGTAAGTTCATCGAGCACTTTATCTATTTGTTCTTTGAGTAGCTGCTGTGAAGTGGCTTCAGTTGGTGCTAAACTGCCGCGATCTTCAACAAGGTCACCTAGACAGCTATCAGCATCTTCGCCAATGGGCATGTCTAGCGACATTGGCTGACGGAAAAACAAAGCCATGCCCCCTTCCACCTTTTCTGGGGATATATTTAGGCGGCTGCCAATTTCCTCGTAACTTGGTTCGCGTCCAAGTTCTTGAATTAACTGTCGTGTTGTGCGTGATAGCTTGTTCATTGTGTCTACCATGTGTACCGGAATGCGAATGGTACGGGATTGGTCAGCTCTAGATCGAGTGATACCTTGCCTGATCCACCAAGTGGCGTAGGTACTGAACTTGTAGCCCCTTCTATATTGAAACTTATCTACAGCCCGGATAAGGCCAATATTCCCCTCCTGGATAAAGTCAAGGAAGGACATGCCATACGCGATGTATTTCTTGGCTACGCTCACCACCAAGCGCAGGTTTGCTTCAGTGAGGTGCTTTTCTGATGCTTTTGCTTCGGTCCTCACCTTTTTAAAGTAAGCTTTGAACTCACTGCCATGGGAATCGAGTTGAGACAGGAACCTGTTGTTAGTCAGGAGGGCCTTTAGTTTTTGCCATGAAGGTTTATCTCTAGCCAGGAGCTCTAGCAATTGCGGGGGCAAAAGTTGACTGTTTATGGAAAGATTTACTATGGCTTCTTCGGCCGCAGTGGTTACTTTGTCTATTCCCTCAGCGATTGCCGCTATTAACGCTGGGTCTATAACAACGTCGATTGCGGAGCGAAATTCAGGATTCTTGATCGTCTCTACCATATTGCTGGAGGAATCGATACCAATACGCTCTTCAATAATCTGAACAACGGGATATGCTCTGGATAACTGAGAAATTACGTGAACAACTATGTCAACGGGTGAAGGGAATGTCTTGTATTTACTGAAGTGGTTATCCTTGAGCCTTTCTACGTATCTGCCCAGCTCTATCTTCCGGGATAGTACCTTCTCTTCGTGACCTGTGAGCAGCGGCACCCTGCCGACTTCCTGAAGATACATACGAGTTGAGTCGTCAATTACCTCATAGTCCCCTGGTGGTGGTGGAGGCTTGCTCTCTTCAGTTTCCTCAGCGGGGAATTCCTCGCTTTCTTCTTTTTCTTCAACTTCCTCAGCCAAGGTGCTGACATCCTCAACTTCGGCTTCCTCGCTGAGGAAGTCTTCAGCCACTACCTCATCACTATCCAGGTTGATGCCTTCTTCTTTCATCGAATCCATGGTTTTTCCCTTTTTCAACGAAGACCACGTGAAGTTATTACCCGGAATTTATGGTTGTGTTAGTTTGTTTGGCGAAAATTCAACCCTTGGCTTGCTTGCCTTGACCAGAACCCATCCCAGTCGCTCTTATTGTAGCACAACGTTTGCAGTTTGATAAGATTGTTCACTCCCTCGGTAGACGAGCTCTACCCGTGTCTCTTGAATCTCTCACCGGTTCTGGTCGGAGCGGAGCTATCTCTTGGCGACGAAAAGTTATGTCGCAACTATTCTCCACCAGACTCCAGTGGCTTTGGCTTGAAGGAGATTGCACAAATGTCAGGAATGTGCAATGGCGATTCGGTGTATCACACAAAGCGATAAATTGTGCACTACAATCTGCGATTAAACTAGAATGGCTAGGCCTACGTTGATACCTCTTTGCACTGCATGTTAAAGGGGTACTAGTGGAAGCATATACTTTTTGCGCTGGCCAGCTTTGTGTATAGAGAAGTAAAACGAGGATGGTGCCCAACAGGCTTTTGTTGTTCCATCGGGGATATCTGGAGCTTTCAGGACCCTGCCAACAGCTTAAATTACAGCTAGGATACTAGTTCATCCCTGAAGCCAGATAAACAGCTACTTTTCGACCTAAGTATATGTTAGAATAAGCGAGATTCGTTCCCTTCCTTGAATTACCTGGATAAGATTTTCACTCGGAGGTACATATGATCTACTGGGCTCAATTACTGCATTTCTATCAGCCGCCGACCCAGGTGTCGTCAATGCTAAAAAAGATATGTAGCGAATCATACCGCCCTCTACTCCAAGTCTTTGAGGAGTATCCCAACGCTCGAGTAACCATAAACTTCAACGGAGTCCTGACTGACATGCTGATAGACTGCGGCCATAAAGATATAATTGATGGCTTGAGAAGCCTTGCTGAGAATGGTCAACTTGAATTCACCGGAACCGGCAAATATCATCCTATTCTTCCCTTGATACCCAAGGAGGAGGTAAAGAGGCAGATAGACTTGAATACACAGACCAATCGCCGCTCTTTTGGAAAGGCATACGCACCCCAAGGATTCTTTCCCCCAGAGATGTGCTACAGCCAAGACCTTTTGCAGCCTATTATCAAGTCAGGGTATCGCTGGATTATTCTAAGTGGTATCGCCTGCCCCGCGGAATGGCCCCTAGATATTATTTACAGAGCGGAGTGTGATGGACAGGAGATAGCGGTTTTCTTCCGTGACGATGTGCTCAGCAATAGGATAAGCTTTCAGGATCTAGGAGCCAAGGAATTCATTGCTCATTTGGAGGAATGGCGGGGTAAACGCGAGAATATCTATGTAGTCACAGCTATGGATGCCGAAACTTATGGCCACCATATTCAGGGTTGGGAAAGGGCATTTCTGGCCAAGGTTTACGAGGAGCTAGAACCACCTGCGGAGCCTCTGGAAGAGGTTAAGCAAGCTAAGGCATTAGCCGGGCAGCATGCCGCCCTTTTGACCAATAATGAAGCTGCCAGCAAGATTCAGATGGTCACCATCAGCCAACTTCTCGACCTCTTTCCCCAGGGTCAACCGATAGAGCCCAGGCCATCTTCCTGGAGCACCACGGCCGATGATATGCAAGCCTGCAACTATTATCCGTTGTGGCAAGACAAGAAGAATGAGGTGCACCGTCTCCAGTGGGAACACCTCGGTATATGCATTGAATTGGTAAACAAAGCACTGGAGTGTGCTGATAATGAGGAAAGCCGGCACTCTGCTACCATTGCTCGGGGACTTCTGGATCGGGCTGAACATAGTTGCCAGATGTGGTGGGCCAGCAATCGCCCTATGTGGGACATCAACCTCATCCACATGGGCTTGCTCGACCAATTGCGAACCGTGGTTAACGCCTACCGGGCTATAAACAAGAGCGGGGCCAGTGAGGAGACCAAACGAGAATATTATTACCGCACTGTTGCTGCCAGGAATATCAGAAACAAACTGGAAGATAGGCTGTTTGTGCAATAGCAGTGAAAGAGCAAAACCATGTACTGGAGCAATTTCCTTCACATCTACCAACCACCAACCCAGACCGAGGCAATAGTCCACAAGGTCACCGAGGAGAGCTATCGGACGCTGGTTCATGTTTTGAGGGAAGCACCTGGAAGCAAAATCACCCTCAACATAAATGCTGTCCTCACAGAACAGCTTGCCAGATACGGGCTTGACGACGTAATTCGAGGTCTTCGTAAATTAGCCGAGCGAGGCCAGATCGAGTTCACCGGTAGCGCCATGTATCATCCTATTCTGCCACTTATTCCCAAGGACGAGGTCATCAGGCAGGTCAAGCTCAATACTGATGTTAATCAGCGTTACTTTGGGGAAATCTACAAGCCTACGGGCTTTTTCCCCCCAGAGATGTGCTACAGTTATGAAGTAGCCCAAACCGTGGCCGAGCTTGGCTTTCGCTGGATAATCGTGGACGAGCTTTCCTTTAAGGGGAAGCTTGGCTCCGTTAAATACGACCGACTTTATAAGGTAGAGGGGCTCGGAGATTTTCTGGTGTTCTTCAAGGAACGCCCCTTCAGCGCTGGCATTACCTATGGCACATATCCCTCAGCAGAACCTTTTCTGGCAGCTCTAAAAGGCGGGTTAGAGAAACATAGCTATCTTCTCACAGGCACCGATGGCGAAGTCTATGGACACCATCGCCCGGGGCAGGAAAAGCTGCTCTCCGAGGTATTTGTCCGGGAAACCCCCAAGACCTGCACCATTTCGGAACTTATAAAACACTTCGTTCAGGTGGACACCGTGAATCCGGTTCCTTCTTCCTGGAGCACCTGGGAGGATGAGATGGCACAGGGCATACCTTATCCTCAGTGGCAGTATCCGGGGCATGGGCTGCACGAGTTGCAATGGCAGCTCACCGATTTTGTATTGCACACGGTTAAGGCAGCTCCAGCGGAGTCGCCTGGATTCCCAGAGGCGCGTAGGCTTCTGGACGAGGGACTGCATAGCTGCCAATACTGGTGGGCCAGTTGCCGGCCCTGGTGGAGTGTGGAGATGATTGAGTGGGGTGCCCAGAAACTATACCAGGCTGTAGAGTCGCTGGGGGATGCCATCGATAAGAAACGGAAAGAGGAAGCCAGCAAGGTGTTTCAAGCAGTGGTAAGCAAGGCAAGGGAATGGCAGGAATCAGGCGAAGCTCAGCATATGAAACAGAGATATAGAAAGGAGCACCCCGAGGTTTCCACCGAACTTACCTTTGGGGATTAGGGAGCGAGCTATTATGAAGCAGGCCTACGTCATCCTTGCCTTTCACGCCCATGAGCCGCTGTGGGACTTGCCCAACGAGCTTATTGCCCTGGTGGATGACCCCGAAATACGCGATGCCATTCGGGGAGAGAACTATGTTCTGAAAAGGGTGCGGGAGGAACGTGATATATACGCCCACTTAGTACAAACGGCGGAATCACTAGGGGCTCCGGTAGTCCTGGATGTCACCAATGAACTGCTGGTGCAACTAGCTTGGTACATACCGGAGACATTCCAGAACTTGGCAGCGGCTTACAAAAACGGCACTATCTACCCCTTGTACACACATGCCCATCATACCCACGCTGCCCTACTTACTTCCGATGAGATAGCCGATGAGCTCCGCCTCAATGTGGAGCTGCTTCACAACGTGATGGGCGTTCCTGAGCCAAGGCATCGTGGTGCATTTCCCACCGAAGGGTCTGTGGATGCGGCTAAGTTAGCTGCCTATAAGGACAGCGGGATGGAGTACATCTTCTTTCCTCACCTGAGTGACCGCAAGGCACATTTCGTCGTGGATGGCGAAGGTGATGTCCAATATCGTGCTTTCGTGGTGGGGCCTGATATGCTGGCGCTGCCCCGCCATTTTCCGGTGTCTCAATACATCTGGCGACCGATAACTCGTTATGACCCCGAAGGTGTGAAAAATCAGGGATATATTCTGGGAAAATACTGGGTCTTTGCCGAAGAATATCGCAATAAATCTTACATTCCCTTTCCCATATCCTGGGATGAGGCGGTAGCTGAGTATACCGTAGTGCTGGAAAATGCACTGGCGGAGTTGCCTGACCGGGGCTTAATCCTCTACATTCAAGACCTGGAGCTCATGGACTTCGGCGATATCGCCCTTGGGATAATGGAGCATGCCTGGAAAAATGTGATCACTAAGAAGATCGCCGAAGTGCGCTTCGTGACTCCTGATGACTATCTGGAGAGCCTAGGCGACATGGCAAAGCTGCCTCGGGTCCGCTTACATCAGATCTCCTGGGCCCCTGAAATACGCCTGGTTCTCCGCTACGATGGCCACTATCCACCGCTTAACGCCGGGGAGTTCAGGGATGTGGACCTCGATACAGCGGTTTTTAAGCAGCTACCATTCGTCTTCTGGGAGCCCGGTCGTTTCCTCATAAATATTTATGGGGCAATCCTGGACGCCTTTGGCATGCCCAGGCGACTAGCTGTAGATGCAGCCTTGCTCCATGATACTAGATATGCTATCCCTCGCTTTGATTTCAAAGACCAAGTAGCCTTGCACTACCGGTTAATGAAGCGAGCCTGCAACTGGGGCTGGCGACCTGAAGAGGGGCGCCAGAAGCGACCCTTCTTACACGGCTATCGCCTTTCAGAACTTCTTCTCGGCACCGCGCCTGAGGGCAGTGCCTTTGCTGGCACCAGATACGTGCACCCTGGTGATATCACCTACGTGGGAGCTGAGCGCATTCTGGAATTCCTTCTTGATACCCGATTTGCTTACCTGAGAGCTGGCATTGAGGAGGGTGGTCTTGCTGGTGAGCAGAAGGAAGCAGCCTTGCTAGAGGTTAAACGGGGACAGAGCCACCGTGTCGTCGCCACGGAATTTATTCACCGCGCACTCGAAGCCAGCCGCTCCGTTGAATCAGCATCGACTCCCGATGGAAAGGGCGAAGCGTTGAATCGCCTTATTCGAGAGCTGAAAGGATATTGCCGAGAGATCTTTGTCGCCACCGACCATATACAGCGTGCCTGGGGCTATATAAATGACATAGATGCCATGATCCTGACCATGTACCAGCACCTGTACGAAATTTACCCCCCGAAGTTTCCCACGATATTCAAGGAGCTTTTCCCCGAAGAATGGAAAATGAGAGAAACCCCCAAATTGCTCTAAGTCCCCGATAAGGCGCGCCGCTGTGAAGTTCCTAAACTTTCTTATATTTTACTTTGCAGAAAGGAGACCCTCTGTGCTACTGCCTTGCTAGCTTGGATACGAGACTTAGCCTTGCTCAGGTCTTTTGCCAGCTTATCATCCCCCACCACATCTCTGATCCAGCTGCTGAAATCGTTTCTCCCTTCACCCGAATGGTAATGGAAAGTCTCGTCACGCATATCATTTAGAGCTTTTTCAAGCTCCCCGAGGTTCTTAATAAGTTTACCATCATGACACCAGAAACGTTTCTCATCCGGCACATCCACTAAACGTCTGTTTGCTTCCTCCTTGCTAATCTTGACAATCTTGACCATATTCGCCCACCTCCTGACTTGATATTATGTTTACATTATACTACAGAAATTCCCGAACCAAAATCAAAAGAAGTCGCAGAATGTAAGGAACAATATACGCTACCGAATCTGCGATGTAGCCCCTATGCCAGCTTTATATCGGAGTGTATGTTTACTTCCTTGAGAAACTGCAACAGGATCCTGCTTCTCAAGTCGTTGCGACCCCGCAATGGAGCCACGAATTTGCCCTTAATCCAGATGCGCTGGGGTTCAATATGGATCAAGACACGAGGGCTATTCGTGGCTTCGTTCAGAAACTGAGGGTAGCCATTTTGGAATGCTCGACCTGCCTCTCTCATATAGACTTTGTCCTGGCTCTTTAAGATACCTTCCAGGAGTTTACTAGCCTTATCTACATTGCTATCAGTGGTGAGGGGGATACGAACTTCATCAAACATATAGTCAGAAGAAATAGCCTCAGAGTGCACCGAATAGTCCTTTGAGTAATTCAATACAGGCTGATCTAGGACCAGCATGTTGGGCACATGCAATAACCTGCCAGTGAGTTCACCCCCTAGTTTTTCGTCTTCCCCAACCTCTTCTAGAGTAGTATGGAGTAGTCCCACCTTTCGCACGTCACCCTTTACGTTACCAATGCGAATTCTATCTCCTATGCCATAAATGCTGGAGAAGGTGATAGCAAAGTACGCTAGAAAACTGGCGGTGTATTTTTGCAAAGCTAGGGCCAGCCCCAAAGTGATAATAGGCACCCATATAGCTATCTGAGGCACGTAAATCGCTGCCACCATGGTAGCTGCAGCTAATGCTGCAACCACGGCTAAAACCACAACTGCCGTGAGTAGCCTAACATTACGTATTTTGTCTCGAACTATGAGTGCCATTACTTCATTGTGAGGTCAGCTACCACTTGAAGGTAACTGATATGCACGTCTCTCCTTTTCTTTCTCAAGAATGAGAAAATTCTCCATCCCAGATCAGGGGTGGGAGAGTTACCCCTCCCACCCCTACGCCCCACTGCTATGGTCTACTTACTTTTTGGGGCTGGCCTTGCCCGGCTTGCGTTTCTTTTGCACTTGTATCACCTCCTTTTTTCAGAAATAAACATGGCGCTTTAATTCTTCTTATGAATATGTTATAAATAATCTATACTTCACTTGCATTTATGATATTAAAATAGTGATTTTGCCCTAGCTCAATCGCCCAAGTTCTAGTACTCGACAGTCACACCCCTTGCCTCGAGTTCAGGTATGTATACGTTGACGGACTCCTCGCTCAATGGATTGTTCACTAGAATAACGTCATCTCCCTCTCCCAATCCGGGGTTGTCCAGAAGTGGCGAGATATCGCTTATCGGATTTTGCATAAGCCCAAGCATTGTTAGGTTTGTGAGATTGACGAGAGCCGAGACACCGCTTATCTGGTTACCGTGCAGCCAGAGCCTTGTCAGGTTAATGAGACCCTCCAGCGGTGAGATGTCGCTCACCTGGTTATCATTAAGGTCCAGTTCTGTCAGATTTGTCAGGTTAGCCAGAGGCAGAATATTGCCTATCTGGTTGTTCCAAAGCTTGGGCGTTGTCAGGCTGTTGAGGTTGGCCAGGGGTGAGATATCGCTTATCTGGTTATTGCTAAGGTCTAGCCATGTCAGGCTGTTGAGGTTCGCTAGGGCTGAGACATCGCTTATCTGGCTGTCCTCAAGATAGACCGTTGTCAAGTTGGTGAGGTTCGCCAGCGACGAGATATCACCTATCGGGTTATGCGATAGGCTTATATGTGTCAGGTCGATGCAGTGCTCCAGCCCGCTAAGGTCGGCGATATTTCTTCCGTCAGCAGCAAGCGCTGTGAACATCTCCAAGTCTTCAGGGTAGATAATCGCCTCAGGTATGCCGACAGCTTCTCTTATCGCTGCCTCAAGGTTGGGGTCTGCGAACGTAACCTCAGTATCATTATCTGTTGGGGCGCCATTCCCTGCCGGTGGGTGTAGTACTACCGCCACTACAACGACAATCACTACGACACACGCTACGATTATTCCTATCAGCTTCTTCTTGTTCATTTCTTACTCCTTTCAGAAACGCTTGCGATAACCATCGAGGCAATAATTGCCAGTGAAACCCGTGGCAATAAGCCTACCATGGCTGTGTTCTCGGTCGGAGAGATCTCAGCCTAGCCAATTGTTACGTCAACCTTTTTCTTAATGTCCAATCCGCCAGGAATATCGAGTTTGGCCAGTAGATACCACTTGATTCGTTGAAACGGAATTGCGCCCGTCATCGCCGCTGCTGTTTGTGCGACATTCAGCACTTGACCTAGCTTGCCTTCCGGCATCAGTGGTCTCATACTCATAGTATCTGCTGGTATCTTCATCTCAAAGTGATACTCTCGCCCCTGGCTGTATTCCTTTTCGCTATCCAGCTGCTGCTTGAAGTCATAGATGCGCACGGTCTTCGTAGTCGTTGACATTGACATTCCCCCGCCACCCATCGGGCCTCCAACGCCTAGGCCTGTCTGCGTGGCCTTGTGCTCCCCGATTAGGGATATACTCACTTCCCTCGCTTTTACCGGCTTCTTCAAAGTCAGGGCAACGTCGCCGGAAATAATATCCCCTGGAGCATAGTGGGTCTTTTGAAGTGCGATATTAATTTTCCCTTTGCCAAACATATTTATTCCTCCTTCGGTTGGTTTCTAAGTTGCCCAGATTTACCCGCACTCAGGATAAACAATATTACTATAGTCTGACCTTTTCTCTCTCGAGAATGAGAGAATTCTCCATCAAATATCAGGGGTGGGAGAATAACCCTTCCCACCCCTATGCCCCCGGCTAGGGCTTACTTACTTTTTGGGGCCGGGTTTGCCTGGCTTCTTTTGCACCTTTAATCACCTCCTTTTCTAATTCTAAAAATTAAATGTAGGGCTTTCATTCTTCCAATGAAAATGTTATTATGAATATTTAAACACCATGTTTAACTCATGATAATTGAATAATGAAATATAAATCATGTATAATATCATTATACAGCTAACATGTTGTTTGTCAATACTTTTGTCGGGAAATTTGCAAATTTTTGGTAAAAATTTATTAAAAGGAGGTGAAACATGTCGGAGTGGATATTTCTTAGCAACCACGCTCTGGTGCTGAGCTATATCGCTCACCACCCCCGGATAACTGCTAGGGAACTAGCTAATGCCGTTGGTATTACGGAGAGGACGACTAGAAAGATAATCGCCGACCTGCTGGAAACTGGCTACATCACCAAAAAACGAGAAGGACGGCGCAATCGCTACAAAGTCAACCCTGACCTCGATCTTCGCCATCCTATCCATGGTGAAACCGCTGTAGGAGACCTTCTTGAGGCGCTAGGTTGGAAGAGGCCAAGGAGAACTGTAAAAACACACTGACGTGAGCATAACTGCAAAAGATTGTGCGCTTACTAAAAGACGTTGGGTGGGTTGCTTTTCACAGAATTAGGCCCTGGCCAACATCGCTTCATATTCATCATTGTCCATATAACTTAGGCGGTTTTTAGTCAACATTAATTTGCCATCCATTTCAGCCTGCAAAGAAAGAATGTAGTTATTCATATAATAGCATAAGCCATATTCTGCTATAATACAATCTTTGTCTGGCTTTAGAAGGAATCGACTGATATCTCCTCGGTGAGCTACGGCAGAGATACTGGGTTGGGATAACGATGAAGATGACAGAAAAAATGGGTGAGTAAGGGGGGAATATGTTTCTGAAAGGGAAACTACCGGAACGAATAAACAGACTGGAGGAGCTAGCTAATAATCTGTGGTGGAGCTGGCACCCTCAGGCACGTGAGCTGTTCCGGGTTCTGGATTATCCGCTATGGCGGTCGGGTGGGCACAACCCGGTCAAGCAATTACGCGAGATCAGCACCGATAAGTTGGCAGCCGCCGCCACCGACCCCGCTTTTCTCAACCTATATGACTCTGTGATGTCGGCTTTTGATGCTGACATATCAGATAAGGATAGCTGGTTTTCTACTAAATATCCTAATGTCTTAGACGGCCCTGTTGCTTACTTCTCAATGGAATTTGCCATACATAATTCCCTTCCCATATATGCTGGGGGGTTGGGGGTTTTGGCCGGCGATTTGTGCAAGGAGGCGTGTGACCTAGGGCTGCCCCTTGTCGGGGTTGGCTTCATGTACCCCCAGGGATATTTTCACCAGCATATTTCCGCTGAGGGCGGGCAAGAGGAAACTTATAGACAGTTGGATTTCGATGAAGCACCTATCAACCCAATCAATCCAGTCCCTCGTTCTAAGTGGTGTGGCCCACTGATTCAGATTGAACTGGGTGCTAGGCCCCTATATATTGGGGTGTGGCAGGTGCGTTTGGGCCGGGTCGACATTTATCTACTGTGTTGTGATGTTGAAGGAAACATGCCCCAGGATCGGCAGCTATGTGCTCGCCTCTATACCGCTGACCAAGAGCAGCGCATCCAGCAGGAGATCACGCTGGGAGTTGGCGGAGTGCGTGTCTTGCGGGCACTTGGCATCAAGCCCTCCCTGTGGCATGCCAACGAAGGCCACAATGCCTTCATGATGCTGGAGCGTGTCAGGGAAGAGGTAGAAAAAGGCGCAACTTTCACCGAAGCCCTCCAAAGGGTACGAGCAACTACCGTTTTTACCACTCACACTTCGGTCGCCGCGGGGCATGACATCTTTCCTATTTCACTTGTGGAGAAATACCTTCATAGTTATTGGGAGTCCCTGGGAATCAGCCGGGAAACATTCCTGGAGCTGGGACGACAGGATGGCACAGGCGACCAAACGTTTAATATGACTGTGCTTGCCTTAAAGATGGCTGACCATCGCAACGCCGTTAGCCAGCTTCATGGGAAAATTACCCGAAGGATGTGGCATGGACTCTGGCCCGAAGTTAAAGAGAATGAAACGCCTATCTCTTATATTACTAACGGGATTCACGTGCCCACCTGGGTTGCTCCGGAGATGAGCCGCCTCTACGAGAAGCACTTAGGTCAGGATGCGTCAAAAAGATACGATGATACCAACCTTCGGGAGCTTGTGCTAAATATCCCCGACGAGGAACTCTGGGCAGTGCGTCAAATTATTAAACGTAAGCTTATCGGTGCCATGGTAGAGCGAGCACGGCAATGTTCCACTGAACGTGAATGCAAGGCCCGACAGGTGCTGACTATGGGCGCGTTGCTTGACCCGAATGCTCTGACCATCGGCTTTGTCCGTCGTTTTACCGCATATAAGCGGCCGGAGCTAATCTTCCATGACGTAGAACGTCTCAAGCGGATTGTCACTGATAGATGGCACCCTGTCCAGCTCATCTTCGCTGGTAAGTCTCACCCCGCCGACTTTCCCTCAAAGCAACTCCTTCACCATGTATACACTCTGGCTACAGACCCCGAATTCCAGGGCCGCATAGCCTTTGTTGAAGACTATGATATGCATATGGCTCACTATCTGGTGCAAGGGGTGGATGTCTGGCTGAATACACCTCGCCGCCTTCAAGAAGCTTGCGGCACTAGCGGCATGAAAGCAGCGGTAAATGGTGTCTTGAATCTCAGCGTTCGAGATGGCTGGTGGTACGAAGGCTATAATGGCACTAATGGCTGGGCCATCGGTGATGAGGTCGAAGCATATGACCCAAAGGAGGAAGATAACTCAGATGCCGAGGCGCTCTACCATCTTCTGGAAGAGAAAATTGTCCCTCTCTACTACCAGCGGGACAGGGCTGGAGTGCCCCATGGCTGGATGCATATGGTCAAAGAGGCAATTGACTCGATTGTACCTCGCTTTTGCGCACGGCGGATGTTGAAGGAATATGTCGAGCAAATGTATATACCGGCGGCTCGCAAGTAAAATTGACCTCGAAAGGGAACTCAATTGAATGGAATTAGACACGGCATTCCCGAGGGGTTAAAATAACTATGAGGCTGTTCAAAAAATGTAGTTGCCTAATTTATTTTACCCCACAAAATCTATGATTTGGTTGGGTGAGGTAACGCGTAGATGAAAAAGGTATTGGCCCTGATCCTCGCTGGTGGGGAAGGGAAAAGACTAAGTGTGTTAGCACAAGGGCGTGCCAAGCCAGCAGTCCCCTTCGGTGGTAAATATCGTATCATTGACTTTACCTTAAGCAATTGTGTTAACTCCGGGATCGACAAAGTGGCGGTCATACCACAATATAATCCTCGCTCATTGGCACGCCATATTGGTGTGGGTAAATCCTGGGACCTCGATCGTGTAGTCGGGGGGATGGCTTTACTCTCCCCCTTTGTAAGCACCAATGGAGAGATGCGCTGGTATAGGGGCACTGCCGAGGCTGTTTATCAAAACCTCGATTTTATACAGAACAGCCGTGTTGAGCAGGTTCTCATCCTCTCGGGAGACCATGTTTATATCATGCATTACGAGCAGATGATTGAGTTTCATCGCCGCCAGGGAGCTGACGTTACCCTCGCAGTCACAGAAGTGCCTTTAGCTGAAGCCAACCGCTTTGGCATCGTGACTCTGGAAAATAATAGGGTGGTTGCCTTTAAGGAAAAACCATCACAACCAAAAAGTAACTTAGCTTCCATGGGCGTTTACTACTTTAACAAGGATATCCTCTCCAAAGTTCTAGAAGATGCTCATCGCCGCGGATTGCAGGATTTTGGCAGCCAGCTCATCCCTGAGGCAATAGACAAATACAAGGCTTATGGCTATGAGTATCAGGGTTACTGGCGTGATGTCGGCACAATCGAAGCCTACTGGCAGGCCAATATGGACCTCATTATTGATTTGCCCCCATTTAATCTCTACGAACCTGGGAGTCAAGTAAGAACACCCTCGGTGGACATGCCCCCGGTGAAGCTGGGGCCAAAGGCCCAGGTAGGCAGAAGCCTTATCAGCAATGGTTGCATCGTAAACGGCAGCGTATTTAATTCGGTGCTTTCTCCCCATGTTTATGTGGAGGCAGGAGCTCAAGTGATAGACTCCATTGTTTTTGATGATACCATTATTGCCAAAGATGCTGTTGTCCACCGCTCCATCATTGACAAGGAATGCTATATCGCCCAAGGATGCTGCATTGGCTATGGCGATGACTATGTTCCGAATAAGGACGAACCCTTATACCTAAATTGTGGCATCACTGTAGTGGGCAAAGGAGCAAGGTTGCCCCCAGGGTTGAAAGTCGGGCGAAACTGCAAGATCGATCCTGGGGTACATGAGAGCAACTTCTCTACCCTCTTTATTCCCAGTGGTAGTTCCGTCGCAGGCGGAGAAAACATTCTCCAAGCCCGATTTCAATAATGAGAATTTTGTTTATCGCCTCTGAGGCTTTCCCTTTAGCTAAAGTAGGAGGGTTGGCAGATGTCACAAGTTCCCTAGCTATAACCCTCCGAGACTTGGGACATGAGCCATGTTTGATATTGCCCAAATACGGTAGCATAAAGGCCCCCATCCAGGAGATTCAAGGGAAAAGTTTTGCTGTCAGCCTCATGGGACATTCTGAGCCAGCCACCTTGAAAAAGACCATGCTAAAGGGAAGGATACCAGTATACTTGGTGGAAAACCAGCGTTACTTTGGGACAGAAGAAATCTATACCCAGGACGAATTAGACCGCTTCCTTTTTTTTTCGCTAAGCATCCCCAGCATCATTTCTCAGCTTGATTTTCGCCCCGATATTATTCATTGCCATGACTGGCATACTTCCTTAGTCCCTTTGGGGCTTAAAAAAGCAAAGATAGCACTGCCATGTATATTCACCATCCACAATCTGGCTTACCAGGGTTCCTTTGACCAGGAATTTTTCCAGCGCTCCGGGCTTTCTTCTGTATGGCAGGAATATATCCCAGTTGGTGCTCCCAGGCCATCGCTAAACTTCATGAGCCAGGGAATTCTTCTGGCCGACATTGTGACCACGGTTAGCCCTAGCTATGCCTCAGAGATACTGACGCCACAATATGGTGAGGGCTTGGAGCAATTGCTAAGCTATCGGTTCAATGATCTTTATGGCATAGTTAATGGCATCGATTATGATGAATATAACCCAGCTACCGATCCCTATCTGGAAAGGAACTATGATTTCACCACGATAGAAAGAAGGGTTGATAATAAACTCGCCTTGCAAAGAAAGGGCGGGCTGCCGCAAAACCCTGACATCCCTTTGTTCGGCATGGTGTCTCGTCTTGAGGAGCAGAAGGGGATTGATTTGCTGCTCCAAGTTATAGACCCGTTTATTACAGAAACAAGAGCACAACTGGTTATCCTTGGTGAGGGAAGAGAGCATTACCATAAATTGCTTGCCGAGGCAGCGCTAAAGTACCCCGATCGCCTCTCAGCATTCATTGACTATGATGAACGATTGGCCCATCTCATTTACAGTGGCGGCGACATGTTTCTCATGCCCTCGCGTTTTGAGCCCTGTGGATTAGGGCAGCTAATAGCCATGCGATATGGTGCTATCCCTGTGGTGCGACATACCGGTGGGCTGGCTGATACAGTGAAGGATGTGACTCAAGCAAACGGGAATGGCTTTGTGTTTCAAAATTACACCGGCATAGAAATGGTGGAGGCGATAAAAAGAGCCGAGGAGAGCTTCTATCACCGGGCTGAATGGCAAAACCTGATGAGACGCAATATGAAGCTAGATTTCTCCTGGAAAGCCTCGGCTAGAAAATACGAAGAGATTTATCTGCGAGCGCGAAATATGTCTCAGGCTTACTAGGCATAACCACCAGCTTGCAAACTATTCCCCTTTGTTTTGCTTGAGCTTGTTGTCAAGCTTGTTTTTTCTCTTTCCTATCATGATAAGTAGAAATTCAATGCCTGAAGTTGACCATCTTTGCATATGTTCATTGACAGACGCATACGAATAAGGCACAATTTTTCTTTGAAATAGAATGGTGACGGAGCAATAAGGCGAGGCTACAGGACTATGGAAGGACCGACAGGTCAAGTACGGGTGATCATTGAGGGGCTAAAGCCTGAAATCGACGGCGGCCACTTTCCTATCAAGCGAGTTATTGGCGAGAGGGTAGTCGTGGAAGCCGACATCTTTGCCGATGGCTATGATGCCATATCGGCTTTGCTCCTCTATCGTAAGGAAGATGACCCTGGATGGGCTGAAACTCCTATGGAACCACTGATCAATGACCGCTGGCGCGGCTCGTTTGTGGTCACCGAGCTTGGGCGCTATCGTTACACTGTTTTAGCCTGGGTTGACCAGTTCAAGTCATGGAGGCGGGATCTAACAAAGAAGTTCCAGGCGGACCAAGAAGTTTCGATTGAGCTTCTGGTAGGGGCCCAGTTGATTGCAGAAGCAAGCCAGCGTGCTCCTAAACGTGAGAGACAAAAGATGGGAGAGTGGGTAAGCACCTTGCAATCTACACAGGCGGCAGAGCAGGCGAAGGTCCAGCTAGCCCTAAGCGAGGAGCTATCGGAGTTCATGGATAAGTACCCTGACAGGCGATTTGCCACCACTTATCCCAAGGAGCTTGTGGTGGTAGTTGATAGGGAAAAAACTCGCTTTAGCATCTGGTACGAGATGTTTCCCCGTTCTTGTGCTCCTGAGCCCGGACGCTACGGAACTTTCAAGGACTGCGAGGCTCGCCTTCCTTATATTGCAGCCATGGGCTTCGATGTACTCTATTTCCCCCCCATCCACCCTATCGGCCACACGCATCGTAAAGGGAGAAATAATACCCCTGTAGCCAACCCGGATGACCCCGGGACCCCTTGGGCCATCGGCTCGGAAGAAGGGGGACACAAGTCCATTCACCCCCAACTTGGCACCTTGGAGGATTTCCAGAGCTTTGTAGCCAAGGCTCGCGAATATGATATTGAAATCGCTCTGGATATCGCCTTCCAGTGTAGCCCTGGTCACCCCTATGTAAAGGAACATCCAGAATGGTTCCACTGGCGCCCTGATAACACTGTGCAGTATGCGGAAAATCCACCCAAAAAATACGAGGACATCTACCCCCTTGAGTTCGAGACCGAGAATTGGCAAGAGCTCTGGGAAGAACTCAAGAGCATCGTGCTCTTCTGGGTCGAACAGGGCATCCGCATCTTCCGCGTAGACAACCCTCATAACAAGCCCTTCCGCTTCTGGGAGTGGTTGATTACCGATATTAAAATGTCATACCCCGATGTCATTTTCCTCTCCGAAGCATTTACCCGTCCCAAGGTGATGTACCAATTGGCCAAGCTAGGCTTTACTCAGTCCTATACCTATTTTGCCTGGCGCAACACCAAGTTGGAGCTGACACAATACTTCACCGAGCTGACTCAAACGGAGGTTCGAGAGTATTTCTGTCCTAACCTCTGGTCGAACACGCCGGACATTTTGACCGAATATCTTCAGTTTGGCGGACGGTCGGCATTTATGGCACGATTGGTTCTGGCAGCTACCTTAGGAGCCAGCTATGGCATCTACGGCCCAGCTTTTGAGCTCTGTGAAAATCGTCCCAGGGAACCAGGAAGCGAAGAGTATCTCGACTCAGAAAAATACGAGATAAAAAACTGGGATATTGCCAGGCCCGACAGCCTGAAGGATTTCATCGCCCGAGTCAATCAGGTTCGGCGGGAGAACCCCGCCCTTCACAGCGACTGGAGTCTTCGTTTCCACGAAGTAGACAACGAGCAGCTAATTTGCTACAGCAAGCGCACCGACGACCTCTCCAATGTGGTCCTGGTGGTGGTTAACCTGGATCCGCACCATACTCAGTCCGGCTGGGTAGAGTTTCCGTTGGAGGAATTGGGTATCGACCCTCAAAGGCCTTACCAGATGCATGACCTCTTGAGCGATGCCCGCTACCTCTGGCAGGGGTCGCGAAACTATGTTGAACTCAACTCGCAAATCGTGCCCGCTCACATCCTCCGTATGCGTCGGCGGGTGCGCACGGAGTGAGACTTTGGTTACTATATGTAGAGGGGAAAATTATATTTAACTGTTGTATCATTGTCGGGAAACAATCGGGTTGAACAATGAGTGCTAAATCAATAGTTTTGGTAGTGGATAGCAACCGCGGTAACCTGGAATTTTTGTCGCAGCAACTCGGCCAGGAGGGTTACCAGACACTCACTGCTGCCAGCCTGGAGGAACTGGACCAGGCTATTCAGGGAAAGAAGAAAATCGCACTTTCCCTGATAGATATCTCTGGGTTTGACCGGCATATCTGGGAACGCTGCGAAGAGTTGCACAAGGCCAAGACACCTTTCATCGTGGTCTCGGCCCGGCGCAGCCCCAATATTCAACGGCACAGCATGAAACACGGGGCCAGCGGGCTGTTGGTCAAACCGCTTGACTTTAAGGATTTGCTGGAATATATACACACAGTGCTTGGTGACTAGGATATGAAAAAACGAAGTCATATAGAACCATCGTCCTTCAGGGAGGAGCCTCTTTGGTACAAGGACGCTATTATCTATGAGCTTCACACTCGTGCCTTCTCAGACAGCCAAGGGGATGGTGTGGGCGACTTTTTAGGTCTTACAGAGAAGCTTGATTACCTTGAAGATTTAGGGGTTACAGCCCTCTGGTTGCTCCCCTTTTATCCTTCACCTTTGAAGGATGATGGTTACGATATCTCCGACTATACCAGCATCCAACCCGTCTATGGGAACATGCACGATTTCAAGGCTTTTGTGGATGAAGCACACCAGCGCGGTCTGCGTGTCATCATAGAGGTAGTCGTTAACCACACTTCTGACCAGCACCCCTGGTTCCAGCGAGCCCGACGGGCAGCAGCAGGAAGCCGCTGGCGTGACTTTTACGTTTGGAGTGACACGCCAGAAAAGTACCAGGACGCTCGCATCATTTTTAAGGACTCCGAATACTCTAACTGGACATGGGATCATGTAGCCAAGGCATACTACTGGCACCGCTTTTATTCACACCAGCCTGACCTGAACTATGATAACCCTGCCGTCAGGCGAGCCATCTTGAGAGTTATAGATTTCTGGCTGAGGCTCGGAGTTGATGGACTCCGGGCTGATGCGGTGCCTTATCTCTACGAGCGAGAAGGCACCAATTGTGAGAACTTACCCGAAACACACGTTTTCTTAAAGGAGCTACGCAAACATGTTGATGGGAAATTCAAGAATCGCATGCTCATAGCAGAAGCCAACCAATGGCCAGAGGATGCGGTGGCCTATCTCGGCGATGGAGATGAGTTCCACATGGCTTTCCACTTTCCCCTCATGCCACGTATGTTTATGGCTATCCGCATGGAGGACCGCTTCCCCCTCATTAACATCCTCCAGGAGACGCCAGCAATTCCGGAGACCTGTCAGTGGGCCATTTTTCTGCGCAACCACGATGAGCTAACTCTTGAGATGGTCACAGATGAAGAACGGGATTACATGTACCGGACGTATGCCAGCGACCCTGCTGCCCGGCTCAACCTCGGCATCCGCCGTCGCCTGGCACCACTCTTGAGTAACGACCGCAAAAAGATTGAGCTGATGAACGGCTTGCTCTTTTCTCTGCCGGGGACGCCGGTGATTTACTACGGTGACGAAATCGGCATGGGGGACAACTTCTATCTCGGCGACCGCAATGGGGTGCGTACTCCGATGCAGTGGAGCCCTGACCGAAACGCAGGATTCTCCAACGCCAACCCCCAGAAACTTTATCTCCCCCCAATTATCGACCCCGAGTATAACTACGAGTCCATCAATGTAGAGAACCAGCAAAATAATCCCGGCTCTCTTCTCTGGTGGATGAAGCGCACTATTGCTCTTAGGAAGCGGTTTAAGGCTTTTGGACGAGGGAGCCTTGAGTTCCTGCAACCGAAAAATCGCAGGATCCTGGCTTTCCTTCGCCGCTACCAAGATGAGGTCATCCTGGTCGTGGCTAACCTTTCACGTGCCGCCCAGCAAACTCAACTTGACCTTGCCGAATTTCAAGGAAGGGTGCCAGTTGAGCTCTTTGGACGGGCAGAGTTCGCTCCCATTACCGATGGTCAATACTACTTCATCCTTAGCCCACATGCTTTTTACTGGTTTTCCCTCGAATCAGAACGCGCTGAGACGCTTCGCTTTCGTGCCTTGTCTCCAGAGGCCGTGGTGACTCTTCCCACTCTGGCTGAGACAGAGGAAAAGCTCTTTGTAAAAGAGAATTGGTTTGTCCTGGAAGCAGTTCTGCTGGACTACATAAGGGGCCGTCGATGGTTCCGTGGGAAAGCGCGAGCGTCCTGGGCACTGCAGATTTTAGATGTCATACCTATACATTCTCCGGAGTTTGCTGCCAACCTTGTCTTGATTGAAGTGGAATATACTGAAGGAGACCCGGAGACATATATACTTCCCCTTACCAGCGCCCCTGCCGAACAGGCAGGCGAGATTATGGCTGAGTATCCTCATGCTATTATCGCCCGCTTGAAACCCGGAAAAGAAGATGGTGACAACGAGAGCTTACTCTATGATGCTCTGGTAAACAAGAACTTTTGCAAATTCCTGATAGAAGCCATTGGGCGACGGCGTCACTTCAAAGGAAAGACTGGCGAAATCTTGGCCTCACGAACCCGGGTCTTTCGTAATGTCCACGGAGCGACTGAAGTCTCCTTGGAACCTGTTCCCGTTAAGGCAGAGCAGACCAATACATCTGTGGTCTACGGAGATCGGCTAATCCTCAAACTATTTCGCCGCATCGAGGAGGGAATTAACCCTGAGTTGGAAATCGGTCGGTTTCTCACGGAAAGAACTGCTTTCCCCCATATTTCACAGGTAGCCGGTGCCCTCGAGTACCACCGTAAGAAAGGCAAGATAATAACTCTAGCCACACTTCAGAGCTTTGTACCGAATGAAGGAGACGCCTGGCAATATACCCTGGACTTCCTCAATCGCTATTTTCAATATGTACTGGCACATCCTACAGTACAGGTGCCACCCGTTCCTGAGAAACACCTGTTGTTCTTGCTCAAGGAGCCACCTGCGCTGGCCCAAGAGACCATCGGTCCCTATCTCATTTCGGCACAACTTCTAGGAGAACGCACTGCTGAACTCCATGTGGCCCTGGCCTCAGCACCTGATGACCCGGAATTTGCCCCAGAGCCATTCTCTCTTATTTACCAGAATTCACTCTGCCACGCCATGCGGAGCTTTGCTACCCAGACATTGCAACTGCTGCGGGAGCAGCTAAAGGAGCTCCCGGAGGAGTTTAGGGAAAATGCTCAACAGGTTCTCGACTCGGAGGAGAGCATCATGCAACGCTTTCAGTTGCTTCGCAATCGAAAGATTTCGGCGGCACGAATACGTTGCCACGGGGACTACCATCTAGGGCAGGTGCTCTATACGGGTAAGGATTTCGTTATCATTGATTTTGAGGGCGAACCGGCACGCCCCTTGAGCGAGCGGCGAATCAAGCGGTCACCTCTAAGGGATGTTGCTGGTATGGTACGTTCGTTCCACTACGCTGCCCACAGCGCTCTACTCCACCAATCCTCACTGGCACTTAAACCGGAGGACCTGCCTGCGCTGGAACATTGGGCGCAATTCTGGTACGTCTGGGTGTCATCATCTTTCCTTATGTCCTATTTGAACGGCGTTGAACAGGCCCAATTGCTTCCTGATGACCAGGAACAACTGAGGATTCTTCTGGACGCCTATCTCTTAGAAAAGGCTATCTATGAAGTTGGCTATGAACTGAACAATCGTCCACACTGGTTGAAGGTGACACTTCAGGGTATATTACAACTGATGAAAGATGAAGAATGAGCATCGGCTGTGGAGATATTCTTCTATATACTTAAGTAACCGGTATATGTGGTTAAGTAAAGCAATTCAAACAGGAGACATTATCCAGAAATGACAGAAGGAAAAGGCAAAGGGAAAGAGATGTCATCCAAGGATAAGACAGATACTCAATCAGCGCGCTATGACATAAGCATGCTGAGCAATGACGACCTTTTTCTCTTTAATGAAGGGTCGCACTATCGGCTGTATGAAAAGCTTGGAGCCCATCCCATAACGGTGGATGGAGTGGAAGGAACCTATTTTGCCGTGTGGGCACCTAATGCCAAGCAGATCTCTGTCATGGGTGAGTTTAATGGTTGGGATAAGTTGAGCCATCCACTGTCTCCAAAAGGGCAATCCGGTATCTGGGAAGGATTTATCCCTGGTGTTGCTAAGGGCACAATCTACAAGTATTACCTCGTCTCCCATCGCCGCGGCTATCATGTGGAGAAAGCCGACCCATTTGCCTTCTATAGTGAAACGCCTCCCAGAACAGCCTCCATTGCCTGGGACTTAGATTATAGCTGGGAAGACCGGGCATGGATGGAGAAGCGACGTGCTCGCAATGCCCTAGATGCCCCCATTTCCGTTTACGAGATGCATCTGGGCTCTTGGCAGCGGGTGCTTGAGGAGGGGAATCGCTACCTTAGCTACCGAGAACTGGCTCCTAGGCTGGCTGAGTACCTAAAGCAGCTGGGATTTACCCATGTTGAGTTTCTACCGGTAATGGAGCACCCGTTCTATGGCTCCTGGGGCTATCAGTTAACAGGATACTTTGCCCCGACGAGCCGCTACGGTACCCCCCAGGATTTCATGTACCTCGTTGACTATTTACACCAGCATGACATAGGTATAATCCTCGACTGGGTACCTTCTCATTTCCCTAATGATGAACACGGACTGGGATATTTCGATGGAACACATCTCTACGAGCACGGTGACCCCAGACAGGGCATTCATCCCGACTGGAACAGTTTTATTTTCAACTATGGTCGACAAGAAGTGAGGAGCTTTCTTCTTAGCAACGCAATATTCTGGCTGGACAAATACCACGTCGATGGGTTGCGTGTAGATGCAGTGGCCTCCATGCTCTATCTGGATTATGGCCGTAAAGAGGGTGAATGGATACCTAACAAGTATGGCGGGCGGGAGAACCTGGAAGCTACCACCTTCTTACGTCGCTTTAATGAAGCGGTTTATCAAGAAAGCCCTGATGTGCAAACCATTGCTGAGGAATCCACTGCCTGGCCCATGGTATCTCGTCCAACTTACCTGGGAGGCCTGGGCTTTGGCTTGAAGTGGGACATGGGCTGGATGCATGATACCCTGGAGTACATGACCAAGGATCCCATATATCGGAAACACCACCATAATAACCTGACTTTCCGCTTAGTTTATGCCTTCTTCGAAAACTTTATCCTGCCGCTTTCCCACGATGAAGTTGTACATGGCAAGGGCTCGCTCTTAGGAAAGATGCCGGGAGACGACTGGCAAAAGTTCGCCAACTTGAGACTCCTTCTGGGATATATGTATGCCCAGCCTGGGAAAAAGCTCCTATTTATGGGCGGTGAGTTTGGCCAGTGGCGGGAGTGGGTACACGACGGGAGTCTGGAATGGCACCTCCTTGACTACCCGCCACATTCGGGTCTTAAACGCTGGGTTGAGGACTTAAACCGATTTTATCGGGGACAGCCGGCTCTCTACGAATTGGACTTTGAACAAGCCGGCTTCGAATGGATTGACTGCAATGATGTCGAGCACAGCGTGGTCAGTCTCATACGCAAAGGGCGTTCACCAGACGATCTTCTTGTGGTCGTTTGTAACTTCACTCCCGCAACTCATTTTAACTATCGAATTGGCGTACCGCAGCCAGGGTTCTGGAGCGAGCTATTAAACAGCGATGCTAGGGAATATGGAGGCACTGGTCAAGGTAATCTGGGCGGGAGGGAAGCAGCGCCGATTCCCTTGCATGGCCGCCCCTATTCCTTGACCTTCACCCTGCCACCCTTAGCCATTGTGTTTTTTAAATCCTCACAGTGAGACGAGGTAGCTATTCATGGCAGACCATGTCCTTTCTTTTACTAACAAAGGAGCTTTCCCATCTCCTTGAGAGCAAAGGCTAAGAAACCCTCTTTTCACCCGCAGCCTACCCTACCAACAGGCATTGTTTACTGCTATGTCCTATTGTATACTGGTGTAAATAGCAATTCCAAGATATCAAATCTATCGTGGACAATCAAAAGCACGGCGAAATCGCCAACTCCTCCACCCCAGACGTGAATGACTCGGATAAGGGACAAATCAGTATGAGCTTTCCCAGAGCAAGCGGGATATTATTGCACCCGACCTCACTCCCGGGCCAATTCGGGATAGGAGACTTGGGAGGGGAGGCTTATCAGTTCGTAGATTTTCTGGCTAGCACTGGGCAGCGTATTTGGCAGATTTTGCCCCTGGGCCCCACCGGCTACGCTAATTCTCCATACCAGTGCCTTTCTGTCTTCGCTGGAAATCCGCTACTTATAAGTCTGGAAAGACTGGTTGAAGATAAGTTCCTAGAACCTGCTGACTTAGAGAATAGGCCTTCCTTCCCTAAAGGTAGGGTTGACTATCGCTCAGTCATCAAGTTTAAGACGCCCTTGTTGAAAAAGTCCTTTGAGACCTTCCAGAGGAAAGTTGCTCCAAGTGAGCGGGAACAATTCGAAGTTTTTTGTCAGCAGAACACTTCTTGGCTTGAAACTTACTCCTTGTTTATGGCATTGAAAGAGGCTCATGGCCTCGCCGCCTGGAACACCTGGGAGGAAGATATCCGAAGACGACAGCCGAAGTCTCTCGAACGCTGGAGCAAGAAGCTGGACTACGAAATCTGCCGCCACAAATATCAACAATATCAGTTTTTTAAGCAGTGGTTCGAACTAAAGGAGTATTGTAATGAGCGCGGGATCAGGCTCATCGGTGATATGCCCATATTTATTGCCCTTGATAGCGCTGAGGTCTGGTTACATCCAGAAATGTTCTATCTGGATACCAGTGGTAAACCAACGGTGGTGGCCGGGGTGCCGCCTGACTACTTTAGCAAGACAGGACAGTTATGGGGAAATCCTCTCTATCGTTGGGATGTAATGGCCAGGGATGGCTATGCGTGGTGGATTGAGCGCTTCCGGGCAACACACGCCTTGGTGGACATCATCAGGTTGGACCATTTTCGCGGCTTCGAGAAATACTGGGAGGTTCCAGGCACAGATATCACTGCCATGAACGGGTGGTGGGTCTCCGGACCGGGGGTTGAACTCTTTAAAGCCGTGCAGAAGACATTAGGCACCCTGCCCATTATTGCCGAGGACTTAGGGGTAATCACACCAGAAGTAGACGCACTTAGAGACCAGTTCGGCTTTCCGGGAATGCGGGTTCTCCAGTTTGCCTTTGGCAGCGACCCCAAAGCTGATGATTACAAGCCTCACAACTACCCGCGAAACTGCGTAGTGTACACTGGCACCCATGACAACAATACAACCATTGGTTGGTTCAAGGATATCGCGATAGAAGCTACCACTCAGGGCTGGGAGGAGAAAAAGAAAGAGCGGCAGGCTGCCTTGAAGTATCTCGGCACAGATGGGCACGAGATAAATTGGGATTTCATCCGCCTGGCTTTGATGTCTGTCGCCGATACAGCTATCATCCCTATGCAAGATGTCTTGGGATTGGGCAGCGAAGCCAGGATGAACTTTCCAGGTACCACGGAGGGGAACTGGTGTTGGTGTTTTGTGCCTGATATGCTGACTGAAGAAATCAAAGACAGGTTAAAGGAATTAACTGGACTCTATGGACGGTAATTGCAGCTTGATGGGCTTGTACCGGAAGGTTTATTAGGTTTAAAAAACTAGCCTACAGTTAAGAAAGTAAGCCAGCTTGACCAACTCCACGGTCCTTACATCATCATCAACTACTAAAACCTTTTTGCCTGCCATCCCTAGTCTCCTGGCGATGTTTCACGACTCTTTAATGTTATAACAGCGAAGAACTAAACAGAGTGGCTTTTTGTTATGCCTAATAAGATAAAAAGTGCAATTTCAGCTAATGGCTATATATTTGCCGATGCGCCACCAACGGGTCTTGACAATGTGATATAATGTAATCAAGCTATGTATTCCAGCATTGACAAGTTATGAGCGAGGATAACATAGTGCAGGCACCGACAGCCCGCTCCGAAGGGCTACCCTTCGTGTCGGTGGTCATACCGGCTTATAACGAGGAAAACTATCTGCTTTCGTGTTTGGAGTCTATAGGAAAGCAGGACTACGCCGGCGAGTACGAGGTTATTGTAGTTGATAACGCCAGCACGGACAATACTGCCAAGATAGCTCTCGATTGGGGAGCCAAGGTTGTCTATGAAGGTAAGCGAAGCCCGGCCTGCGCCCGGCAAAAAGGCGCCGAAGTAGCAACAGGAGAGCTTATCGCCTTCATCGATGCCGACACTCAGGCACCACTTTACTGGCTTTCAACCATCGTGTCGCGCTTTGCTCGGAAGCCAGAGATGGTGGCGATAAGCGGGCCCTATGCCTATTGTGATGCTGGCAGGTTCAGCAAGATTACTTCCTACGCCGGCAGCTTCATCAACATTATCTTAGACCAACTTTTCCGAAAGGTTCTTAACAAGGGAGGGGCTATATGGGGGTGTAACTTTGCCGTGCGACGCTCAGCATTTTGGGAAGTAGGTGGATTTGATACCAGCATCAAGTTTTATGGCGAGGAGTACGAACTTTCCTTGAGACTGAGGATAGCCGGTAAGGGAGGCATTATCCCCCGGCTCTTTGTACTTACCTCGGCCCGTCGCTTGAAGAGGATGGGTGTGGTGAACCAATACTGGAACTGGATTGTGGACTACTTCTCGGTCCTTTTCTGGTATACACCAATTCCCGAAAAGCTGGAAGACTGGCCGTCCAAGGCGTGGCAAACAGTGGTTGCCAGTTTTTCCTGGCAGAGAGTTAAAGCATCCTGGGTATATGTTGCCCTTTTCTTTGGCTTACTTTGGTTGAATATCAGCCCCGTGCTTGAGGCAGTGGGAAGGTTCATTTACGTTTTTGATATTGGTGTTGTGAGCACCCTGTTTGCCTACCACGGAATCAATCCTCGCTCCCGGTTCTATGGCAAGGTATGTTCTAACGGCAACCGCAACCATCTTCGGATCGCACTGACCTTTGATGACGGCCCGAACGAGCCATATACTTCCCAGGCTCTCGCCATATTGGAGCAATATAGAATAAAAGCGACCTTCTTTGTCATCGGACAAAACGCCCAGCGCTATCCTGAGACCTGCCGGCGGATAGTGACAGCAGGAAATGTGATTGGGAATCACTCCTACCATCACCACAAGTCACTATGTCTGAGACGGGGAAAGGCAGTGGCTCGTGACATTGAGATGGCTCATCAGGCAATCTATGAGTGTACCGGACTTGAGCCCAAGCTTTTTCGTCCTCCCCACGGCTTCCGTACCCCCTGGCTGATGCGGACTGTTCGCCACCTCGGTTACACGGTAGTCACCTGGGACAACATGACCAGTGACTGGAAGGCAGAAAAGTCTGGCGAGGAGATTATACGGGCTATTCTTCAGCGGGCAAAGCCAGGGGGCGTAATTGTCATGCATGATGGTCGCGATACCAGGCTAAACTATGACCGTAGCCATATGCTCCAAGCCCTGCCCTTCGTCATTGAGACCCTCATGGAGAGGGGTTTTGATTTTGTCACCATACCTGAGCTTCTTGAGTCAGAAGGGGAGCTTTCAGCCTAGCAAGCTCAGGTTCGGCATAAGAGCGAATTCACGGATTTTTTGGGCCGTACCTGGTCAAAAGTGCTGCCCTGGAAAGCCAGACCTCTTTAAGCTCCAAAGGCTTTTCTCTGAGTCCAGACACTTCGTCTCCCCGCAAATGATAGACTTGCATTAACCCGGCCATATAGAAGCAGGCCCCCTTCTTCCACAAGCTATCGGGTAGTTCATCAACCTGGAATCCCAGTCGTCTGGCGGCTACATGCAGGAGGGTGATACCGTGGAGCGCTGCAATATTACCGAACATCCCGCCGTCTACTTGCCGAGCCAGAAAGTGGAGGTCCTGTGCAAAGCAACCAAGGAATTCCCGGGGCGATTGTGAGGCGCTTAAATTCAGCTTGCGTCTTCTTTTAAACCAGGCATTGTTCAAATGAAGCTCGATGATTGTGTCTCCGGTTTTTACTTTGGAGCCGTCATTTAGTACTCTGGTGGGGCCATTGTAGTGGCGAAGGTTGAAGCGAATGATGCCGCTATCATCGGCTTTCAGGGGCCTGATGTGATGGATTACTCTCAAAAGTCTGTCCGCAACAGGCCACAATACCAGGACAAACCGAGGTGGCACACTTTTGGGCATTAGTTGTCTCCGTAAGTGGTATACCAGTATAAGTCCATTTAACAATATTTTACTATACGGAGCTCGGCATGTCCTGAGTGTGAAGCTACAGCCCATCGAGGCAATTTAATTCAGTAAAAACTGAGCATTGTCCCTATCCACATTTTATGCAACAATAGCCTGAGTCGTACTGTGATTGAGTGGATAAACGGAGCACTTGCTACATTAGCTGCTTCCATAAACGTTAATAATCCAGGGGGACTGGCAGCCATATTTTTCTTAGCCGTGTCAGCCGACATTGGTATTCCATTTCCATTCGCACTTGACACCATCGTGTTTTTCACTACCTATAAAATGGGGGCCTTCTCATTGCCGGTGCTCCTTGTCCTTATGATGCTATTGGGTGGCAGCCTGCTGGGAACGAGCGTTATTTACTGGGTAAGCCGGCTGCTGGGCACAAGATTCGCAGACTGGGTCGGTAAACGTTCCAAATTCCTGCGGCGTAATCTTGAGCGATTTCAGAATAGGCTAGGTAGATGGACCATACCGGTGATAGTTGCTGCCAGATTGACGCCGGGGTTGATGCAGGTATCATCGGTGGCTGCTGGCACAGTGCGCATCCGTTACTACCAGGTGGTGCTGGCTATCGTATTTTCTTTCATTGTCTATGATGGAACATTAGTCATCTTGGGGACTATAGCCAGGCTGGGGTTAAAGGATGTGGGACCTGAGTATGCTGCCTGGATTGTCATTGGCTTCGTGGCTATAATGGCTGCGATATTTGCCGCCGTTCACCTGATAAGGCGCAGGTCCAAATTGAGTTAACATATTGACGTTAAGTTGCTTTATCATGGATTATCTAAGCCTTAATGTATTCCCAATGATAGAAGGGTGGCGAGGATGCTGGCTTATTTACGCTTGCCAAAAAATGAACCAAGGTGGTAGCTCGCTGTGAAGTTATTGGGGTTACCCCCAAAGAATTAGACTGGATGCTGTTTCATTATTGCGGTGACAGGTGTTGTGAAATGAAAAGAGAACCTCTGCCCAAAAACTATATATGCCTGTGTTAGTTGAGCCACAACCTGAGTATGGAGTTCAGATTTCGGAAACGTAGTAATCAGGGAATGTAAAGGATGAGAACAATGTCCGGTTGAGTCGAGCAAATGAGATTTTGACCACGGTAAGAAATTCCTTCCTCTTGGCTATCTTGCTAACTTTCTTTACAGTTTTGTTGCTCTTATCCTTTTTCAGCGGCTCTACCTCTCCCATAAGTTGCCACAAGCTTCATGCGATGGTATGGAGATAGGAGAACAGCGCCTGGATTATTGCCGGTGACCATGTCTTTAGCTACAACATAGGTGACAGGGGCCTTTGAATGCATTATGAAAATAGTATCATGTCCGACGCAGAGACCATATATGAAGTTCAGTTCCGTACCCTCTCGATTCAGAATCTCTGCTTGGGCTATGGGATTGCAGCTTATGCCTAGTGGGTTTACCCATTCATCAGGTATTCCCGTCTCCTGAGGTTTCAGACCACCTACCATACAGGATATAGAGATAACCTGAAAACCGGCTCTATCTAGGAAGCGGGCAAATTCTCGGCCCTCCCGGATTAAGCCCACACATACAGCCAATCCTACCTTTTTGACACCCAGTTCCATGGCGAACTCGATGCACTGTTGGACTCGAGACCAATCATAGCCCCCTCTTTTTAGCACTTTGGCTGCAGCTAAATGGAACTTGTCGGCGTCGGGCTCAAGATATTGCCGTTTACTTTCTTCGATTATTTCCGGGAATCTTTGTGCCTGACAATACTCGGGGATTCCCTGGGGATACTGCGCCAAACACTCGTTATTTTTGCACTGGTGACACTGGATTGTTTTAGCTTCTTGAGCCATTTTCCCTCCTTACCAGATAAATACATACACTAATGGTCATTTAAGTGTATTAACAGGTTGTCTGGGAACTTTTTTGCTGGAGCATAATCGACGACTATTGATTGTCTTCAGCACTCTTTAAATGTCACTTCCCCGAAGGTATCACCCCTCCTCAACCACCCCTCACTGCCAAGGCTGATTCTATACTTCAGTTCCGGCCAATGTCAATTTAACGCAATGAGGCGCTCCAACAATTAGCTTAAAAGTTCAGTCGCCTTGTCGCCCTGAATATCCTTCAATTGCACAAATGTAGTATAATGCTTAAAGCATGCTATGTCACAAATAAAAGCAGGCGTAATAAATGTCACCGGCTACATTGGTGCCGAACTGGCTCGCTTACTTTGCCAACATCCCCAAGTAAAGCTCGTCACTGTTACCGGGAGAAGCGCAGCCGGGCAAAAATTGGGCGATGTTTTCCCTAACTTCACGGGAACTAACTATATAATAAAAGCCGAGCTTGACAGCGAAATCGACATCGCCTTCTCAGCAATGCCTCATAAAAGCAGTGTAGATGTAGTACCATCTTTGCTGAAACAAGGAATCAGGGTTGTCGATGCCAGTGCTGATTTCAGGTTAAAGCATGCTGGCGAATATCCTAAATGGTATGGATTTACTCATCCATCGCCCAAGTTACTGAGAGAGGCGGTTTTTGGCTTACCTGAGCTGCATCAAAATGAAATTGCCTCAGCCTCGCTGGTAGCGAACCCGGGTTGCTATAGCACCGGTGCTATCTTGGCCCTGGCACCCATAGTCAAAGAAGGGCTTATTTATCCCGATATAGTGGTGGATAGCAAATCAGGCGTCTCGGGCGCCGGCAGAACCCTGAGCTTGACTACTCATTATTCCGAGGCCAACGAGGATATCTATGCTTACTCCCTTGAGGGACATCGCCATTTGCCCGAGATAGAACAGGAATTGAAAGCACTTAATCCGTCAACTTCCCTCTCGATAACCTTTGTGCCTCACCTGGTGCCGATGACCAGAGGCATACTGAGCACCTGCTATGCGCGATTAAGAGACGGTAAATTGCTCAAAGACGCCAAGGCTGAAAAAAAGCTAAGCCAGCTATACCGGGAATTTTACAAGCATGCCCCCTTCGTTCAAATAACGACCCAGCCTCCCCACACCAAGCGTGCCTGGGGAACCAACTTTTGCCTTATTTATCCCACTGTCGATTCGAAAACAGACAGGCTTGTAGTTATTAGCTGTCTGGACAACCTTGTCAAGGGAGGGGCCGGGCAAGCAGTGCAAAATATGAATCTGATGTTTAACCTGCCTGAGACCACAGGGCTGGAAGCTTTAGCCATTTACCCTTGAAATGCGCAGGATTATTCCTCTGCCGGAACTACTTCGTTTATTAGCCCTATCTCAGCTGCTTCTGTTTCATTGATTCCTTGTCGCTAAACAGGATATCCAGTACCCTTTTTAGTACATCTTAGCTATTGGAAAGATTACTAAAGGGCTATTTACAGTAGCTAACAGTGATGATATAGTTAAACCAGACGTAATTTAATTAAATATATTCAAGGCGAGTTATAAAACAGCGATGGTAACTAAATCAATTCCAGTAGAAAGGCAGGATAAGAAAAGCCAGGCCCTGCCCATAGGGTGGAAGGAGGTGGCTCAGGCTCTGTTACGTAATGCCGGACTAGGGATATACATCGTCCATGAAGGAAATTTCCAGTATGTTAACCCCGTGTTTCAAAATTCAACCGGCTATAACGAGAAGGAGCTACTGGGGAAATATTCTCTCGACCTCGTTTATTCAGAAGATAAGAAGGTGGTCAGGAAAAAGGCGATAGAAAACCTGAAGAGTAATAATGGCGCTATTCCTTACGAATACAGACTCGTGAAAAAGAATGGCGAGATAATATGGGTTCTGGAAGAAGTTACCTCTATAAACTATGGAGGGAAACGAGCTACGGTGGGAAGTTTTATGGACATCACTGCTCGCAAGGAACTGGAGGAGGTTATCAAATATTCAGAGAAAAGATACCGAACTGTATTGGACGAGATAGGGGATGCCTATTTTGAAGTAGACCTTAAGGGGACTTTTACTTTTGTCAATGACCAAATGACCCAACATCTACAGTACTCAAAGGAAGAGCTACTGGGGATGAATTACAAAACTTTCACTGTCGAAGAAGAGATCAAAAACGTATACGAAGTTTACAATCAGGTCTATCGGACAGGTGAGCCTAGCCTGAGTTTTGGTCACAAGCTCATACGAAAAGACGGAACTAGAGGAGTTGACGACGTATCAATTTCGCCGTTGAAGAATGCGAAAGGCGAGATCTTTGGGTTTCGGGGCATTTCTCGCGACATCACCGCACGCAAGCGGCTGGAGGAAGAGCGGGAGGCCTTGCTCCAAGAAATAAGGAAAATCAACCAAAGGCTGGAGGAGGCTAACAAAGAACTTCAGGACTTTGTCTACATTGCCTCCCATGACCTGCGGGAACCGCTGCGAAAGATTTCTGCCTTCGGCACACTCCTTCAGGATTCACTGAAAGGAAAACTGGATGAGGACCAGCAGGAAAATTTTGAGTTTATGATAGGCGGTGCTCTGCGTATGCAGGATATGACAGATGCGCTGCTTACTTATTCTCGGCTTACCACTAAAGCTAAGCCTCCCGAATGGGTGGATTTGAATAAGGTAATAGAAGACTTAAAGAAGTTGGAGCTGGCAACTGTGCTGGATGAAACGCGAGGGATCATCCATGTTCCCAAGCCACTGCCGTCGATTCAGGCCGACCCCTCTCAAATGCACCAACTCTTCCAGAACCTGATTGGGAACGGGTTGAAGTTCCATAAGGAAGGAATATCCCCTGAAATACTCATTCGTGCCTATGAGGTAGAGAACAATATGATTCGAATAGAGGTGGAAGACAACGGAATAGGAATTGATGAGAAATATCATGACCAATTGTTTACCATGTTCAAACGCCTTCATTCCCGGGAACAGTATGAAGGAACTGGGATTGGGCTAGCCAGTTGTAAGAAAATCGTAGGGCGCCACGGAGGCAACATCGGAATAAAGTCAACCCCTGGTAAAGGGTCGACATTCTGGTTTACGCTGCCCAGAGAAAGATACCTAAAAAAGGATTTAAAGAAAGGAAGTGAATGATGGAAGGATTAACACCGCTGGTCATATTAATGGTGGAGGATGACCTAGCAGACCAAAAATTAATTAAGATCTCTCTGAGAAGTGAAAAAGTTGCTAATGACCTTTACACTGTACAGACTGGTGAAGAGGGGTTGGATTTTTTGTACCACAGTGGGAATTACAGCGATGGAACTCCTCAGCCTGACTTGATTCTGCTGGATTTGAACATGCCCGGGATGGGAGGAAAGGAATTTCTGAGGCGGATTAAAGAGGACGAAAGGTTGAAACAGATTCCCGTGGTTATCCTGACAACTTCGGAAGCTGAGAAAGATATCATAGACAGCTACAAGCTGCAAGCCAGCGGGTATGTGCACAAACCAGTGACCCTGGAGGAATTTAAGAATGCTATGAATAAAATCAAGGAATACTGGTTCTTGCTTTGCAAACGAGTACCCAAGTAACACCAATGACACAGGAAATAAAACAACCACTGATTAAAATCCTCATCTGCGACGATGACCAGGCAGACCGCAAACTGGTCCGAACCTATGTGAAACGGATGACTGATAGGGAAATTGTGTTGCTAGAGGCGGGGCATACAGAGGAAATCCAGAACGCTCTGGATAAAGGTAGAATTGACCTGGTCTTGATGGATAATCAAATGCCAGGGAAATCGGGGATGGAGTGGCTTGCAGAAATTACAAAAAAACAACTTGCCCCCGTAGTCATGTTGACTGGCTCTGGAACTGAAGAAATCGCGGCGCAGGCCTTTCAAGAGGGAGCAGTTGGTTACTTGCCAAAGGGCAGTCTATCCCAAGAAAAGCTACAGAACATCATTGATGTTGCACTGGATAAATGGACACGGCTACAGCAAGCTATGGCCGACAAAGAAAAACTGGAAATACTGGCAACTTTTGATTCGCTGACCGGATTGTACAATCGCCGAGCAATTTTAAGCAAGCTACGTGACTTAATCAATCTTGCCCATCGCTATAAAGAGGATTTCAGCCTGAGCATGCTGGACATCGACCATTTTAAGAGGGTCAATGACCGCTACGGGCACCTCACTGGAGACGAGGTTTTAGAGAAAATTGCTACTTTAATTCGTCGGAATATCCGGGATACAGATATAGTGGGGCGATATGGAGGGGAGGAGTTTATCATTATTTTGCCCAAAACCAATTTGTCTTCATCTTGGTGCGTAGCTGAGCGACTTCGAATTACAATCGAGGAGACTGAGATGAAAGACTCTGCAGGGAATGTATTTGCTATAACCGTGAGTCAGGGGTTAGCCGGGTGGGAACGGGATGAAGATGCCACTGCTCTAATTTCTTGCGCTGACGAGGCTCTCTACAAGGCTAAAGAAAAAGGGCGAAACCGCGTGCAAATTTTGCTCGGCCCGAGCCTAAGAGACAAAGTTTAGCCTAAATTTATCATCTCACTATTCAATTCTTTCTGGTGTATCTTTCTGGCGTCACCCCTAGCCTGTCAAAGGAATATTTGCCCTCAACAGGGATACCTGCCAGGCGCTTGGCAACGTTCTTGGTCTTTTCAACATTATAGCTACCCATGATGGCAATCTGCTCCATCCGGGGAGAACCACCGCCATGGACGCCAGCATATTGCACAATACCAGCCATCTCCGAGCACGAAATAGCCTGCACCCAACGAAAGGCACGGTATATGTCCTCTATCGACACATCAGGGTTTCGCATCATGTATTTTTCCAGAAACGGACGCGTCTCCGTATTCAACCAATCTCCTTCTCGGGGCAGCGTTGCTGGCATTCCGCCTCATCTTGCTCAATCCTTTTCGATATTCACTCGACGTAATCACTGTAACCCCTTTCACCCAATTCAAAATATTTTGCTATATGACAGAGCCGCCATCTACAACCAGAACGTGTCCGGTCACATAACTGGAAGCATCAGAAGCCAGGAAAATCACAGCCCCAACCATCTCGTCAGGTTCGGCTACACGCCCCAATGGAGTCCTCGTCATGACAGCTTGCGCAATATCAGGGTTGCCCCAGAGAGCTTCGCTGAACCGAGTTTTGACCAGCCCCGGCGCTATCGCATTCACCCTGATATTATACTGAGCCCACTGCTGTGCCATCACTTTCGTTGCCATAATCACCCCAGCCTTACTTATGGAGTAAACCGGCAGAATGTCGGGGGTAATCCCAGCTACTGAAGCGACATTGATAATTTTACCCCCACCTTGCTCCTTCATCAGCTTGGCTACCGCCTGGCTTAGAAAGAATAGTCCTTTCAAATTGAGATTCATGATGGAGTCCCAGGCACGCTCTTCTATATTTATAGCCGGGTCCATGCTCGGGTTGGTACCAGCGTTGTTCACCAGAATATCAATTCTGCCAAGCTCATCTTTTACCTTCGGGACCAGATTATTTATCTCCTCCATTCTGCCCACATGTGCTGCCACAGCCATTGACCTCCGCCCTAATCCCTTTATCTCTTTAGCCACCTCCTCAAGGTCCGGCAATTTGCGGCTGGTTACAGCTACGTCAGCACCAAATTTGGCAAGCCCCACAGCAATAGCCTTACCGATACCCCGACTGCCACCGGTCACCAGGGCCACCTTGCCCGATAAAGAAAAAACGTCCGGGGAAATACTCATCGCTCACCTCCTGAACAGGATTTATCAGCTTTGATAAAAGCCGACACAAAAGTATATATTACAGATGGGGCCATACGCAACTTGAACAGCAGGTACTTATCCGCCGTACCGGGCATCTCATTTTACTCATCGCCAGTCTTGTCAGGTCGCCACCGGCATAATAGGCTTGCTGGCGCTGGTTTCAATGGCGCTGGCTGTCTGGGCAACTACATATCATACATACGATTCGGCAAGCTGGAAATAGCTCTGGGCGGCGGTTAACACCTTGGCCTTTTCTTCTTCGGGAATGTAAGGGTCGTCGAGCTTAAAGCTTTCTACCTTGCCCCTGACGTAAGCCCGGTAGCACTTGTAGAAATTGAGCAATTTCAAGAGCTCTTCATCATGGCTCAGCTCCACATAGGTATTTACCAGGTGTCGGGAAAGACCAGCCTGCTGATAGCGGTCTAAGTCCATAGCCAGAAAGGCGATCTCCGAGGCCACGTCGGAATATCGGAATCTGTCGTTAAATTCAATGCAGTCATAAATACAGATATCGTCAGTGAAGCAAACATGAGCGGCATGAAGGTCGCCATGGCAATCCCTTATTTCCCCTTCTTTTACTCGCTTATCGAACAGGCTTGTGTTACTGTCAATGAAGTTATTAGTGTAATTCTTAATGTGCTGATATTCCTCGGCGGTGATGGAGGTTCCAATATATTTCTCAGTTTGAGCGAAGTTCTCATCGGTATTCTGGCGTATAACATCCAATTTGCCAAAGGCGGCAATCTCTTGATTTGTTTTGGCTTTTTGGTGGAAGCTCATCAGCTTTTCAGCCACCCTCGCCACCATTTCCAGAGTTACCTGACCTTGGGGTAAAAGCACATCCATCATGCGGTCTTGGGGCAACTGCTTCATTTTGACAGCATACTCTATCGCCTTGCCTTGCCCTTCGATATGAAGCTCGCCCTTTTCTTCGACAATCGGTACCACGGCTAAATAAGCATCGGGACAAAGGCGCCTGTTTAACTCCAGTTCTTGGTGGCAGAAGAAATGGCGTTTCTCCAGGGTGGTGTAATCCAGATAACCTAGATTGACCGGCTTTTTAATCTTGTATACATATTTGCCGGTAAGGAAAATAAACGACATCTGAGTCTGGACCAGCTCTATCTTTCGTGGTTTATGAGGATAGGCCTGGGACTCAAGGAGGGCTCTAACTATAGGTAGTAATATTGACATAAGACTTCTCGTGAAATTTCAAGGTCTTTCCCATACGGCTGCCATTCCCTGCCCACCACCAATACACATGGTTTCCAGGCCATGATGCAAATTTCTATGCACCATATCGTAGATGATGGTAACTGCTATTCTCGCTCCGGTGCAGCCAATAGGATGACCCATAGATATGCCACTACCATGAGGGTTAACGTGGTCGAAATCCCAATCAAGCTCTTTCATGCAACCTAGTGTCTGAGCAGCAAAGGCTTCATTAAGCTCAATAACATCCAAATCTTTATTGCCAAGCCCCGTCTTTTTGAGCACCTTTCTTACCGTCGGCACAGGGCCTAATCCCATGTATTTTGGGTCTGTCGCGCCTGAAGCCCAGGCTCTAAGGGTTGCCATAGGTTCGAGACCCAATTCTCTAGCTTTGTCTCGGGACATAAGCACTACGGCAGCCGCAGCATCGTTAATCCCTGAAGAGTTACCGGCAGTGACTGTTCCGTCTTTTCGGAATGCCGGAGGTAGCTTGGCCATTTTCTCCATGGAAGTGTCCATAGGCCGCTCATCAGTATCAAAAATAATGGGCTCTCCTTTCTTCTGCGGGATAGGAAAAGGAACTATCTCATCCTTAAATATGCCCTCCGCTATGGCTTTGCGCGCCCGCATATGGCTAAGATAGCCTATCTCATCCTGCTGTTGGCGTGTGAAGCCATATCTATTGGCGATTTCCTCTGCGGTATTGCCCATATGATAGCCGTAGAATATTTCCCACAATCCATCATAGACCATGAGGTCTATAATCTCTCCCCTGGCTCCAACATCCATGCGATAGCCCCAGCGGGCCTTAGGGAGAAGGTAAGGGGTGTGGCTCATGCATTCCATGCCTCCAGATACTACGACATCGGCTTCGCCCAGCGCTATGGCTTCTGCTCCCAAAGTGATAGCTTTTAAACCTGAGGCACAGACCTTATTCACCGTAAAGGCAGGGGTCTCTTTAGGAATGCCAGCGTGGATACAGGCCTGGCGAGCTGTGTTTTGTCCTTGCCCTCCTTGAAGGACATTCCCCATAACTACTTCGTCAACCTGAACAGGACGCAAAGAAGAATCGTAATCATAGTGCTTTTTCTCCAACTCTATTATTCCATCAGACTTGAGTGCGTTAGGGCCGTAACTGAGTAGTTTTTCACCGGACTTCGGCCTTAGTCCTGCTCGCTTAAGCGCTTCTTTAATTACCACGGCACCTAGCTCAACAACAGATATATCTTTTAAAGAACCACCGAAGGCGCCAATAGCTGTCCTGGCACCACTGACGGCAACTACTTCTTTTTGCATGCTTTAATCTCCTTCTACCAGAATTTCCTCTCAGGTAGTGCAATCCAGATATCTGAGCGAAGCCCAATCGCAGTCTAGCACTCTAATGCAGGGCTATGGAGGTCTGAATGCCAAAAAGGTCGTTACGTTTGTTCCTTCGCCACTATGTAAGAACTCTACCCTAAGAGGAGTGCCAATTTTTATGGTTTCAGGCTTGCTCCCATCCACTCCCTCAATGCGAGCAACTACCCTCACCCCTTCCTCCAACTCTACAACTCCAGAAACATAAGGATGTTTCCTATCATAACCCTCTTTTATCATGAGTGGAGGGCCTATAGCTATGCAGGTGAAGGCAGCAAGCTTACCCTTTCCCTTCATCTCAACCCATTCCATTTCAGTGCCATAGCACTTAATGCAAATGGAGCGAGGAGGTACGAAAAGGACACCACACTTCTGGCACCTCGACCCCATCAGTTTATCCTCGCTGAGAAATCGCTCATAAGAAATATCATTAAAGGGCCTTCCTTCCATTTGCTTTGTCTCCTTCTTATCTTCTTTCCAGAATGGTAAACGTACAGGTACCTCCTGTCCCCCCCAGGCTCTGGGCTGCCCCGATTCGCAAATCCTTAATAGGGACCTGCCTTTCTCCAGCTTCACCCTTTAATTGTTTCCAAATTTCAACAAGTTGCCCGGTGCCTGTGGCCCCCACGGGATGCCCTTTGCATTTAAGCCCCCCCGAGGTATTGATTGGCTTTGGGCCATCCAATCTTGTCAGGCCCTCCTCTACTGCTTTGTATCCTTCCCCTGGCTTGAAAAATCCCAGATCCTCGAGATGAATAATTTCAGCTATGGAGAAGCAATCATGCACCTCGGCAATTTGAACATCTTCGGGCTTGAGTCCCGATAGCTCGTAAGCTTCTTGTGCTGCATATCTCGTGGCTTCAAAATAGGTAAGGTCTTCTTTGGCATGTAAACCTTTGCCACTCCCTTGCCCTATACCAACAACATATAATGGGTTATCGGTGAAGTCTTTGGCTATTTTCTCGGCTACTAACAAAACGCAGCTTGCACCGTCGCTTATGGGGCAGCAATCATAGAGATGCATGGGCCAGGCAACCACAGGATTAGCCCTGGGATCGCGGAGGAATTCCTTTTCGTCCCTCCAAGCAGGTACAGGCCCTCCTCTACTTTTAGCCTTTTCAATCCTTTGATTCATAATATCGCGGATGGAGACATTAAACTGTGCCTTAGGATTGAGGCGAGCATTATTATGGCTTTTTATGGTGACATTCATTAGATGCTCCCGACTGGCTCCATATTTGTTAAAATAAGCAGTGGCCATGGCACCAAAAACACCGGGGAAGGTAAATCCTGCTTTCACTTCGTAAGGACTAGCTGCCATTGCCAGGCCTTGGGTAACTTCCTCTGTGTTGCGTTTCGACATGTCCTCAACCCCGCCAACCAGGACCACATCATAAAATCCTGAGGCTATGGCAAAAACCCCTTCTCTAAAAGCAAGTGCGCTTGCAGCACAGGCACCCTCCGTCCGAGTTGCCGGCTTCGGCGTAAGCCCCAGCAGATCCGAGATTATCGGTCCCCAGTGTCCTTGATGTACAAAAAAATCGTTCGTGAAATTCCCCAAATAAAGAGCATCAATATCTTTAGGGTCTATCCCTTTATCTACTGTGGAAAGCATTTCATTGAAGGCTTCGGCAAACAAGTACTTTGAGTCCTTGTCGCTAAACATGCCGAATTTCGACATCCCTGCGCCCACCACAGCCACCCCCCTTCCTAATTTTCTTCGCCCTCGCATTTCACCTCCTGAATAGGACGTTATTTACAATCTCCCTACTATATCAAATTCCTGGATTACATTAAAGAATTATTTTGGGGCGGCACTTATTACAGAAATGTGCCTCCTTCAAGTCGGTGTCGGCCAGGCTATTGGAAAAGTGCATGACACATTTGTTATTGGGGCAATGTCTCAAGCCGAAGGTATGCCCCAGCTCATGAACTATCTCCTTGGTGGCTCTTTCCAAAAATAGAGCTTCGTCTGGAGCCAAGCCATAATATTCCTGCCTCAGTCGACACAGGGATACGATTGCTGTCCCCGAGACTATATCGGCTTCACCAAATACGAAGTTAAGCCTGGGAACATAAAGGTCAACATCGGCTACACCCACAACCCTTTCCTCTCTTTCCGACTTTCCAAGAGAGGCCAGCAATCTTGAGGAAAGGTATTGCTTCCTCTCGGAATTGTAAACCTGGGCTAAATCGCTAAAACCTGTTTTTATTTCTACTGGACAATGGAAGATGCCGCCAACCCTATCCTTAAGCTCCTCCATTGTTTCGTCAGCTATATTACCTAACGGTTTAAGCGTGATCTTCACTTAATTCTTTGCTTGCGCCCTTATCGCAAATAATATCCTAAGATTTTATCACAGACTGAGCAGGGCGTGATGCGTAACTATAGTTAACCGCATAATCTCGTATAAAATTCCTCTCCCTTGATGGGAGAGGATTAAGGTGAGGGTGAAATCCCCCTCCCTCTAACTCCCTCCCGCCAGGGGAGGGAGAATTATAAGGAATTTTGCAATTGACTATAGTACAATTGCTGGATATCGAGGCGGGGAATTGAATTACAGTCAAGCAGAAGAGTATCTCGATAGTTTTGTTAATTATGAACAGATTCCGGGCATATCTTATGCCCAGCCTGGTTATAGCTTAAGGCATGTAGAAGAGCTACTAAATCGTATGGGCGATCCTCAGTTGGCAGCCAGGACGATTCACATCGCAGGCACTAAGGGGAAAGGGAGTGTGGCGGTTATGATTGCACAGGTCTTGAGTGGTTCAGGCTATAAAACAGGGCTATATACCTCCCCTCACTTTCATACTCTCAGGGAGCGTATTAGCGTAGATGGCAGTTTGATTTCTGAAGCTGAGTTTGCTGCTGCTATGGCGGAAGTCAAGCCCTTTATTGAATCAATGAGACAGGACACTGCCTTCAGGCAACTGACTTATTTTGAGGCATTGACCGCGCTGGCATTCGCTTATTTCAAGAAAAATCGGGTGGACTTTCAAGTGCTGGAAGTAGGTCTGGGTGGCAGGCTTGATGCTACTAATGTGGCCAGGCCTGTAATCTGTATTATTACCCCTATCAGCCTGGACCATACTCAGATTCTAGGCAATAGCCTGGAGGAAATAGCTCGGGAAAAAGCAGGCATTATCAAGTCCGGCTGCTGGGTGGTGCTTTCCCCCCAGCCAGAAGAGGCGGCTTCGGTAATCAGCGATATTTGCCGTGAGAAAGAAGCGAAGGTGGTTCAGGTAGGCAAGGATATCACCTGGCATAAGATAGACGGTGACCTCCATCATCAATCGCTGGCGATCGAGGGTAGAACAAGTAAATACCAGGTCGGCATTCCTCTTTTAGGCGATTTCCAGCTTGAGAATGCTGCCGCTGCCGTAGCTGCTTTAGAGATATTGGCTTCCGCGGGCTTCGCCATCCCAGCCGCTGACATTGCTCGAGGGCTTGCCCGAGTTAAGTGGTCGGGGCGATTTCAAATTTTGCAGCAACACCCTACGGTGTTGGTTGATGGAGCCCATAACGTGGCGTCGATGAGAAGGTTGGTGAGTAATATCAAATCGTACTTCGCTCACAAACGGATGTTTCTGGTTTTCGGGACGTCCTGTGACAAAGACATACCGGGGATAATAAATGAGTTAGTTGCCCTCTCCCCACAAGTTATAGTTACACGGACATCACATTCCCGTGCTGCCCCCCTTTCAACCCTGGCTGCCGAGTTCAGCAAGAGAGGCATTGAGCCTGAAACTAGAGAGACTGTAGCCGAAGCTATATCCCGAGCTTTGCCCCTGGCAGACAGGACAGATATTATCTGCGTTACCGGCTCTCTGTTCGTGGTGGCAGAAGCGTTGGATTATTTCTCGAGGGGCTGAGTTTCGATAGAAGAGGCAAGGGATTCCTTGGGTAACATATCGCCTAGAATTTGCTGGAGCGCCATGATATGGCTACATGTCTCCCATTGAGAAAAGAAATGGCAGGTACAATGCCATTTCTCATTGGCATAGCTTAGCTTATGGTCATCGTTTTCACCATGGAAGACAGCGGTTAAACCTGAGAAGGTGACACGACCTGGTTCTTGAGCATATCTTTTGGCTTTTTCAATCTTCCCGATAAGGCTGGACCGCATCTTAATTTCCTCCTTTAAGTATAAAACAGGGCGCAGAAAAAGTCCAGCATCCGTAACCAGATGCAATTATGCTATCATAGTAACCAGTTTGGAAACAATGTAATGGTCTTTCAGCCGCAACTCAAAATTCTTATCAGCCGTGACGAGATAGCTAAAGCTGTAGACAGGCTGGCTTGTGAAATAAAGAGGGATTATCAAGATAAACAGCCTTTGCTTATTGGCGTCCTCAAAGGGTCTTTTGTGTTTATGGCTGACCTCATTCGCCAGCTAGATTTACCTCTGGAGCTCGATTTTATCAGACTCTCCAGCTACGGCGCTGCCAGGGAGAGTTCGGGCAAAATGAGAGTAGTTCAGGGGGTCAAGACTCCTATAAAAGGCAGAGATGTTCTGGTGATTGAGGATATCGTGGATACTGGAATTACCATCTCTTTTTTACTCGATTACTTAAAGAAGAAACAACCCGCTTCGCTGAAGCTCTGTACTCTAACAGACAAGCCGGCTCGGCGCAGGGTCCCGGTACCCATTGATTATCGTGGCTTCACCGTGCCCAATAAATTTATCGTGGGATATGGACTGGACTGCGATCAGAAGTTCCGCAATTTGCCCCACATATATGTCCTGGAGGATTAAGAGATGAATTTAAAGGAGCTTATTTCTGTGGCCAGAGGGGAAATACCGGCTGATTTGCTCCTGAAAAATGCCCGGATAGTAAATACTTTTATTGGAGAAATAGAGCAAGGCGACGTGGCTATCCATGGCGATAGGATTGCCGGCGTAGGAGATTATGGTAGGGCTAAGGAAATTATCGATTTACAAGGCGGGTTTTTAGCTCCCGGGTTGATTAACGGACATACTCATATAGAAAGCTCTATGCTCCACCCGGCAAGGTATGCTCAGGCCGTGGTCCCCAGAGGCACTCTGGCTGTGGTCACTGACTTACATGAAATCGCCAACGTTTGCGGATCTGAAGGAATAAAGTTCGTCACGGATTTGGCACGAAAACTCCCACTGGATATGCTATTCATGGCCCCTTCATGCGTGCCAGCAACCCATCTGGAGACATCAGGCGCCCGAATCAGCTCTAAAGAAGTAAAGAAAATTCTAGCTCACCCTAATATAATCGGCTTAGGAGAGATGATGAACTTTCCCGGCGTGGTCAGCGGAGATGAAGAAGTTTTGAAGAAAATCAGCGCCTCTAAGGGCAAGGTTATCGATGGGCACGCTCCGGGACTCGCTGGCAAGGAGCTAAATGCCTATTTGTCCGCTGGCATTCTTTCCGACCACGAATCCACTACCCTGGAAGAAGGAAAGGAGAAATTGCGCCGGGGTATGTACCTCATGATTCGGGAAGGCTCTTCCGAAAAGAACCTGGACGCCCTTCTGCCTCTGGTTACCGATAATACCTATAAAAGATGCTTCTTTGTGGTGGATGACCGTAGTTGCACTGATTTACTTCGGGAAGGCGATATTGACGCTGTGGTACGAAAGGCTATTGACAGAGGACTGGAGCCAGTCCGCGCAATTCAGATGGCAACGATTAATACTGCTGAGTATTTCAGACTTTATGATAGAGGAGGCATTGGCCCGGGTTATATAGCCAATCTTATAACCATCACCGACCTGGCTAAATTAGAGATAGACATGGTGTTCTACCAGGGCAAGCTGGTGGCGCGGCAAGGCAAGCCCTTGTTTCCCCTACCCCCTGTTACTCTGGAGCTAAGAGACACGGTACGCATTAAGCCTATTATGGGGAAATCGCTGAAAATACCCGCTGTTGATAATACCTACCCGGTTATCGAAATTGTCCCCGGACAGATAGTTACCAGGAAGACAATGGAAAAGATGAAAATTGTGGATGGGACAGTTATGCCCGATCCGGAAAGAGATATTCTGAAGCTGGTGGTGGTGGAACGGCACAAGGCCAGCGGCAACATCGGAGTAGGCTTAGTAAAGGGATTTGGCTTGAAGAAAGGAGCATTAGCCTCGTCAGTGGCTCACGACTCTCACAACATAATAGCGGTGGGCGCCAACGACCTCGACATCCTCAAGGCAATCGAGGAAATTAATAGGCTGCAGGGCGGGCTGGTTGTTTACGCCGACCTGGAAATTCTCGCTTCTTTACCCTTGCCCATCGCAGGCCTGCTTTCCCCTGAGACGCTGGAGATAGTTGTGTCCCAGCATGAAAAAGTAGAGGAAGCTGCTGCCAGCCTGGGGAACTTGCCTCCATCTCCATTCGCCCTCCTCTCCTTCCTGGCCTTGCCCGTGATTCCCGAACTCAGGCTGACTGATTTAGGCCTGGTGGACGTCAACAAGTTTAAGTTGCTAAAATAGAATTAACTCCGATTACATCGGAGTTTTCTATGCCGATTCCAGTTGCCGGTAGATCCATTTCCCTTCATTACGTCTTCGTAGTTGTCAGCAGGTCGACGATCAGCCGCGCCTTTACGCGTCGGCTGCAACGTCTTGTTGGGCGATTATCTCTTCTTTCGGATTTGGACCGTATTTATTGTCTCCAGCCTGGCTGTCCGTACAAGTAAGAACCAGAAACCAGATTGTGCCCGCAATCGGGATCAGATTTATCAACAGGTACCAACCGCTTTTCCCAACATCATGGAGCCGTCGAACCGATACGGCTAACCCTGGAACAAAGACTGCGAGAGCATATAAAATAGATAATAGGCCAAGGCCAAATACTGCAAAGGTTAGTATTCCGATGCCCAAGTCAATGAGAGAGGCCACAAGGCCGAATATGAAATTGAAAAGAACGAATATCCAGTATTCTTTGCGCCTAGCACGCCCGCTGAACACTGCATACTTTTTCAGCACTTTGATATACCAATTCATGTTACTTCTCCTTTCGCTCGTTTGTCGTTTTGTCGGACGGCGAGCGGGGTATTCTCGCTGCCCAACATCTACTCATGCCTTGTCTGTGTATACTTATTCTATAGGCATGTACTATATGACAAGATAATATGGAATGTCAAGTATGAAATGTTAATTGTCTCTCTATTTAGATTGTGTTGAAATGTGAACGATGATTCGGTATAACGTCAAGCATCACCGGCGCGCTCCTGCGCGTCCAGTGCATGCACTTGTTCGAGGTTTCATATGGTTATCACGCCTTCCAAATAGAGTACTGCCTTACCAGAAATCTTTACTCGATCTCCGGCATGGACACAGAACAACTCGCCGCCGCGTTTCGATAGCTGAAACGCATGTAGATTCTTCTTGTGGAGTTCGCTCGACCAGTATGGAACAAGAACACAATGTGCAGAACCTGTCACCGGATCCTCCGGTATCCCAAGCCGGGGGGCGAAGAATCTTGAGACGAAGTCGCTCTTACTCCCCTTGGAGGTCACGATGACGCCACGACACTCAACCCGCTCAAGCGCAGAAAAATCGGGCTGGAGTTCCCGAACGGCTTTTTCATTCTCCAATACAAACATTAAATCTTCGACGGAACCCAATACCGCGATTGGTGTCACCCCTAATGCCTCCGTTAGACCAGACGGTGGAACTATGCTATGGGCGGGTCTGGAGGGGAAATCCATCTCGAGTAGACCATTGCGTTTACTAACGACGAGTTGTCCGCTTTTCTGCGTACGGAAGGGGATTTCCTCTTCCGACCAGTCTCGGCAGGTGAAAAGAACAAAAGCACTCGCCAACGTTGCGTGCCCGCAAAGCGCAACTTCAGTCGTTGGAGTGAACCATCGGAGATCAAACCCGTCGTCATTGCGAACGAGGAAGGCGGTCTCTGACAAATTATTCTCGGCAGCGATGGACTGAAGCAAGTTATCGTCAATCCACGAATCCAGTATGCAAACAGCGGCTGGATTTCCCGAGAAGACTTCGGAGGTAAAGGCATCAACCTGGTATATGGGTATTTTCATGTCGTTCTTTCTATATCGAACACTTATAATCTGAGAGAAACCAGTCTCATTCGTAAAATTATGTCCTTTCCTCATCCTTTTCAAGAGACATGCATAGTGTCTCCTTAATTGCTGAGCGCTTCATTGCTATTCCTTTCAAGCTATTATGTTTTGGTCTAACATCTACTTTTATATTTTTATACTTATTTTATTCGCATATGCAGTATAACATGGCAGCATGTAATGTCCAGACGTTTCCCAAATTCACCCTAGCTTCAACCATTATTCACCTAAAATTGCACTTTTTGAAGCTAATCGCTGATTTCGGGTCTCGTTAACTAGATTGGGGGCTAAAACACAAGTGACATAATCCCATAGCCAGACGGGTCATCCGCATCGAGCTTCTGCAATTAAAGCGGCCTTGATGTGGACTTATGCCAAGGTATAATTGAATTGCAATCTGCAGGCGACCTTTGTGTGAAGAGTGTTAAGTTCATGATATATAGGCTCTATCTAAGGCGTGATGGACAAATTTCTTGAAATCGGCAGATGTTCTTATTATGAGCGTGGACACTATTTCTGGGCAAATCCCGCTCTTCGCTCTCTACGAACGTTTAAGCTAATCGGCGCCTTAAAGGCGTCCGGTTAGGCGCTTTGTTATGATGACTCGCCTCGGTACCTATCGTATTCTTTAAGATACAGTCGGGCAGATTCATCCTTAAATTCATCCCTTCTTTCCTTCAAGCCATTTAATTTATCGTATATACTCTTATAGATGATTTGATGTGCTTGATTCTTTAGATTGTCATCGGTGAACTCATCAAAATCTACTTCACTCTCTAATGTTAAGTTAACTAATCTCAAAAGGTCTTCCTTTGTAATCTTATCTACGGAGGCGTATTTACTATTGTCTAAGAGAAAATAACCTTGGCTATTTTCTATCTTTAATAGCTTCATATCCTTTTCTCCTTTCATTGTATGCCTGGTCGCCGGCCTCTAGAGAGTTCAGAATTACATCAAAATTGCTTAACTGTTTTCCATCTTGAGAAACTAACTCTCTATCTGTTGGGTGGCCGGAGTATAATCTGTATTTTATATCCGTGCCTTCAAACTCCTTACGCGCATAAACGCAATAATCCGCCCCTATAGAGGCCCCAACCGTATTGTTATGAGTAACCACAATTACAGGCATCGTTTTTGATATCTCTTTGACTATTTTATTAACTTCATCCTTGAGAAATATATTATCAAAAGATGATTCTGGCTCATCTATAAGGAGAATCTCGTAGTCTTGCGCATCTTTGATTTCCTGCAGCAATCGAAATTCAGATCTCTCACCTCCAGATACTTCATAACCGTGTTTATTTAGGATTTTATAGTCAATTTTCACGAAGTATTTATATAACTCGGAAGGGTCCAGCGATTCAATGTTCACTAAGGATTGCAAGTATTTATACGGTTGATTATAATCTTTATAGGCATCACTAAATGCTACTCTTGAGCGGCTTACTAATTTGACCTCCCCTGCCCCATTAAATGGGGCTCTACTTGCAACAACGCGAAATCTCTGAACATTTTCCTCAGATATTACAGCCTCTTTCTGAAGGAACTTTGTTATTTCTTCAAACTTTTCAATTTTTTTGAAATCCATTTTTATTCGATACAGATCTATATCTTCTACTTGAGTCGAGGATGTGCGTACTCGTAACATTTCCTTAATATCTCGAATTATGCTGTTGATGAAATTTCTTTTTTTCCTTTCATCATTCTTTTTCCTGAGAATCTCAATCAATTCGCAGGCGAGTTCTTTTAAGGAATTAATATCCAAATGCTTTTCAATAATGGAGTGATATTCTACATTTTCAATTAGCTGCTTGACCGATCTTATCAGGGCATTCAATACGGGATCTTCGCTTGTGGTAAATTCAGTTTCATCAAATAGGGCAGTTTTTGAGAACGAATCTTTTCTCTCGACTTCTTCAGCCGACTTAAGCAAAGTGCTGATATATTTATCGATAAGTCTTTCATTCCGCTGCAAATCGACATTTACTACATCATTTAATACTACTTTAAATTCGCTCAAATACCCTTCCATGAACTTGCTACGCTCTCTCGAAATGTCTTTGTGGAAGTCCCTTTCATGTGCCTCATCGTCCTGCTGCACCAATGAAAACTGCTTGATATATTTTACATTCTTATTCGACTCAGATATCCTGTTCAATGTAAATGTCTTTCCAGTCGATCGCTCGCCTAGCAGAATATTAAGTCCAGTTGATATTTTCTGTCCGTCTTCGAATATTTGGAATAGTTTGTTGCCATCTTTTTCAGATAGCGACACTTTATTCTTGTCCCGAAAGCAAGCCTTAAGAGCTTTTAATGTCAGATCTCCAATGTCTACGAAAGTTTGTCTTGTTGGGAGCTGTCTCAGTTCGTCGCTAATCCTTGCATCGCTAAACAATACAGGAGTAAGCCTTGAATTATCTTTAATAGCGCGAATAAACTTCTTGGCGCTATCCACTTCGCCAGCCGATACATAGCCAATAATCCTTTCCAATATTTCGCCCTTTATTTCTGGTGTCTTATCATAATGAGGAATTACCAGATAGTCGTTCAAATCATCGAATATCTCTTTTAACTCATCGACTGAAATACTTTCTCCAATCTTGGTGATTTTCTTTGAAACCAACGCGGTTTTGGCCCAAAAGGCATCTAAGTCTGCACCGTCACTTATAATTAATACATGCCCTGTTTCCAGATTCACCTCAATACCGGGATACACAATTGCATCTACAGCTTCTTTGATCATCATGAATTGATTACGGTCGAACGTGTCATGATTTGTGATAGCAATAGCATCAATTGCAGCAGACGACACATAGCTTTTTAATTTATCTATGCTGAAACTGAATTCCTTGTCACTAATAGTTGGCATTGTATGTATATGTAAGTCAATCTTCTTCATGAATCCCTCAGGTCATCACAACACTGCCTTCTATATTATTGTATTGATTGTTGAAATTGAAAATATACTGTGTTTTTGGTAACCTGTCAAATCAGAAAAGTTCAAATGAGAAACCTTAACCACACATCTGCTGGAAAATGGCTGTGATATTTTGTTAAAGGGGTGACTACTGTCTTAAAGCCTTTTCTTTAGAGCCGATATAGTGCTGCCCAGAATTAGTAGGTAATGTCTATTTTATATCTATTTCTATGCTTATTCTATAGACAAGTCCTACATGATGTGGAACAGTAAAGTACAGAATTCTTACTTCTGTCTTGTGGCCCATAATGCTGAGGCGTCGAAAGCCTCTCCTTTGAGTTTGGCCCCTAAGATCTTCCCTAGCTCCTCTATGGGCACCCGAATTTGCGCCAGGCTGTCCCTTTCCCGAATGGTAACTTGCTTATCTTCTAAGGACTCGAAATCTATGGTAACGCAGAACGGGGTGCCGATTTCGTCCTGACGCCTGTACCTCCGCCCTATGCTTTGTGAATCATCGTAATCGGTCACGAAGCTCGGACACAGTTTGTTGAAAACCTCTTTAGCCAGAGGGGTTAATTTTTCATTCCTGCTTAAGGGCAAAACAGCTACCTTAATAGGAGCCAGAGAACGATGCAGGTGGAGAACTGTTCTCTTTTCTCCTTCGATTTCTTCTTCATCATAGGCATCAATGAGGAAAGCCAGGACAGAGCGGTCGACGCCAGCCGAAGGCTCGATAACATAGGGAACGTACTTCTCGCCAGCCTCAGCATCATAGTAACCGAGGTCTTTGCCGCTATGTTTGGCATGCTGAATAAGGTCAAAATCGCCCCTGTTGGCTATACCCTCCAGCTCCGACCAGCCCATAGGAAATAGATAGTCGATGTCATAGCAGTCCCTGGCATAGTGGGCCAGCTCATCTTTGCCGTGCTGGCGCAGGCGAAGATTTTCCTTCCTGATACCCAGTTTGACATACCAGTCAAACCTCTCCTTGACCCAGTAATCAAGCCATTCCTCGTCAGTCCCGGGCTTTACGAAGTACTCCAGCTCCATGTGCTCAAACTCCCTGGTTCTGAATATGAAGTTGCCTGTGGTGATTTCATTGCGGAAAGATTTGCCTATCTGGGCGATGCCCAAAGGCAACTTTTTTCGGGAAGTGGTGATTACATTATCAAAGTTAACGAATATGCCCTGGGCAGTTTCGGGGCGGAGATAGATTGTGCTTGCCTCCTCCTCCACAGGACCCATAGAAGTTTTAAACATCAGGTTGAACATGCGCGGCTCGGTTAGCTCACCATCACATTTGGGACACCTCTTGCCCTCTATTGCGTCAGCGCGCCACCTCAGGTGGCAAGACTTGCACTCCACCAGAGGGTCTGTGAAGCTATCAATGTGGCCACTAGCTGCCCAGACTCCAGGGTGCATCATGATTGATGTGTCCAGACCTACTACATCATCCCGCTCATGGACTATTGACTTCCACCAGGCGTCTCTAACATTGCGCTTAAGCTCCACCCCCATAGGGCCATAATCCCAGCAGCTAGCTAAACCGCCATATATTTCGCTGCTGGGGAAAATAAGCCCCCTCCGCTTACACAGGGAAACGATTTTATCCATATCCACTTTAGCGGGCATACTCAGGTCTCCTTTCTCCGATGCATCGGAGCTTAGCTTACCAGCTTTATTCACAGGCGTCAAAGGGGACAACAGGACGCTGAAGGCTCAGAGTGGCAAAGGAAAAGGGGTCTGGAAGAGAGCGAGTTGCTGAACAATCCTATTTAGCTTTTGCCTTAGTAGTTTTCTGGGCAGCGAAGCTCAGGTTATCCTCCTTCAAGCTAACAGCTATGGTATCTTCTTCTTTGAACTCGCCCTGCAATATCTTTGTCGATATGGGATTTTCCATATACCTCTGAATAGCCCGGCGTAAGGGGCGAGCTCCGTATACAGGGTCGTAGCCTTTCTGAGCTAACCAAGCTTTGGCTTTCTCATTCACCTCAAGCTTAATATTACGCTCAGCAAGCCTCCGTTCTACTTCATGGATAAGCAGGTCGACGATACTCTTCAAGTGTTCCTCAGTCAGAGGGTGGAATATAATGACATCATCTATCCTGTTGAGTAGCTCAGGGCGGAAGGTTCGTTTTAAGGCGCTTTCTATAGCGGTTCTCATTTTTTGTTCGTCGCCTTCCTCTTTTTTAAGGGGAAAACCAATTCCCCCGCGTTGGAATTCCTCAGTGCCCAGGTTACTGGTCATGATTATTACTGTGTTTTTGAAGTCCACAGTCCTGCCATGCCCATCGGTAAGCCTGCCGTCCTCCAGCAACTGCAGTAATATATTGAAGACGTCGGGATGAGCTTTTTCTACCTCGTCGAACAGGATGACTCGGTAGGGACGGCGGCGCACTGCCTCGGTCAATTGGCCTCCCTCTTCATACCCCACGTATCCCGGTGGCGACCCGATAAGACGGGATACGGTATGCTTTTCCATATATTCCGACATGTCCAGTCTTACCATGGTCTCTTCATCGGCGAAGAGGAACTCAGCTAAAGCGCGAGCTAGCTCGGTTTTCCCCACGCCGGTAGGGCCTAGGAAAATGAAGCTGCCAATGGGGCGTTTGGGGTCCTTGAGCCCGGCTCGGCCTCGCTTGATGGCCTCAGAGACGGCAGCCACTGCCTCTTCCTGATCCACTATTCTCTGGTGAATCCTCTCCTCCATGTGAACCAATTTATCAGTTTCTGTTTCCATCATCCGCGAAACGGGTATGCCCGTCCACTGGGCAACCAGTCCGGCAATATCCTCTTCGTCCACCACGCTATCAATTTTCTTCTCCTTCTGCCATTGCAGTTTGGCCTTATCGTACTCTTGCTCCAAGTGCAACCTTTCCGCTTTCAATTCGGCAGCTTTCTGGTAGTCCCCTCGTTGCGAAGCCGCCTCTTCCTCATCAATCAGGTGCTTCATTTTTCTGTCCAGAGTTTTAACTTCCTTTGGAGCGCTTTCCATATCGATGCGTAGCTTGCTGGCTGCTTCGTCGATCAAGTCAATCGCCTTGTCAGGCAAGAATCTATCGGATATATATCTCTGGCTCAGCTTGGCAGCAGCTACCAGGGCGGAATCTTCAATTTTTATTTTGTGATGCGCTTCATATCTGGGACGAAGTCCTCGGAGCATCTCTATGGTGGCTTCTACGCTGGGTTCATCGAGATAAACAGGGCTGAAACGTCTCTCTAGAGCTTTGTCTTTTTCAATACGCTTTCTATACTCGTCGAGTGTAGTAGCCCCGATACATTGAATCTCACCACGAGCCAGTGCTGGCTTCAGCATATTACTGGCGTCGATTGCTCCTTCGGCAGCTCCGGCTCCTACCACGGTGTGAAGCTCATCAATGAACATAATAACTTCGCCGGCTGCCTGCCGGACTTCATCTAAAACTGCCTTCAACCTTTCCTCAAACTCCCCGCGGAATTTGCTTCCGGCTACCAATGCTCCCATGTCTAAAGCCACCACCCTTTTCCCTTTCAGGGAATCGGGAACATCTTCAGCGACAATCTTCTGAGCTAATCCCTCGGCAATAGCCGTCTTGCCCACGCCGGCGTCGCCAATAATCACGGGATTGTTCTTGGTGCGCCGGGAGAGTATTTGCGTCACACGTTTGATTTCGTTTTCCCTCCCAATTACCGGGTCGAGTTTGCCCTGACGGGCTAACTCCGTGAGGTCATGTCCGTATTTTTCCAAGGAGCGGTATTTGCTTTCCGCTTGACGGTCGGTAACTCGATGTCCGCCACGAATTTTCTGCAAGGCTTGATAAATCTTTTCCTGGTTAACGCCAGATTCAGCCAGAATTGTTGCGGCTTCACCTCTGGTTTCCCCGGCAATAGCAATAAGCAAATGCTCAGTGCTGACAAACTCATCCTTGAGCCTGTCGGCCTCCCTGTTGGCATTTTCGAGAAGAGCGGAAATCCGCGGAGTAGCATAAATTTGCCCCGCCTCGTAAGCTACCTTGGGGAAACTCTCAAGCGTTGCTTCTACCCGCTGCTTTACCGCTTCGTCATCCACACCTAGCATCTGTAATATGTCCCTGGTTACCCCCTTTTCCTGCTCCAGCAAAGCCAATAGAATATGCTCCACATCCCACTGGTTATGTCGATAGCGGCGAAGTAGCTCTTGTGAGGCTGCTAAAACCTCCTGTGCCTGCTCAGTAAATCTCTCCGGTTTCAACTCTCTACACCTCCTTCCATTCTGCGTCTTCTATTATGTCCTCTATCATGTCTTCTATTTCAGCTTCGGCAACTTTCTTAATTTTTCTCTCCATTTCCTCAAGTTGCTGCTGCATCTCTGTCATCCTTTGCATCAACCTCAACGCCACCTCTACTCCAGCCAAATTAACGCCACAATCGCTCATCAGAGCCTTAATATAGCGCAAGCGGTCAACGTCTTCCTCCGAATAGAGACGTATATTGCCACTTGAACGCTCTGGCTGTACCAGCCCCAGCCTTTCGTAATACCGCAACGTGTGAGCTTCTATGCCTATCATTCTGGCGGCTATGCTTATTACGTATCTCGGTTTGGATTCCCAGTCCATCATCGTGGCACCTCGCTTTATGTTGGTCGCAGAGACCGCAATCTCTCAAATAGTTTTTTTTCCTCCTCGGTCAAATTGGTGGGCAGAACCACTTTTACCTTGGCGAACATATTGCCGTACTTGCTATTGCCTAGCTGGGGCACGCCCTTCCCTGCCATGCGGAAAACCCTGCCGTTCTGAGTCTCCGGTGGAATTTTAAGAGATAGATTACCATTCAAAGTGGGCAATCTGACCTCGCCACCCAGCATGGCGGTGGCTAAAGGCACTGAGACTTCAGTGTAAAGGTCATCTCCTCTGCGCTCAAAGAGCTTATGGGGCAGAACCTTCGCTACGAGATAGAGGTCGCCCTTTTTGCCACCGGCACGGCCAGAGACACCTTCCCCCGCTATACGAATCCTCGAACCATCTCTAACTCCCGCTGGAATTTTAACCTCCAGTCGCTTGGGAATTATTTTCCCGCCGGCACCATTGCACATAGTACAGACTCGATTGCCCACCCTGCCCGTGCCACCACAAGCCGTACAGGGCTCCTCGGTCTGAAGCTGTATAACACGTTTAGAGCCATGGTAAGCCTCTTCAAGGCTTACCTCGATGGTGGATTCTATATCCTGACCACGTCGTGGCCCCCTCATCCTGGAGCCTTTACCAGAATCGCCGAATAAGCTTGAAAAAATGTCTCCAAAGCCGCTCAGGTCGCCATATTCGAAGGTTGTGCCACCCTTGCCGAAATCCCACCTGACTCTCTCTTGCCCCCCGGATTTAGCAAATTGCTCAGCATATTCCCATTGTTCACCAAATTGGTCGTACTTTTTTCGCTTTTCAGGATTAGAGAGGACTTCATAAGCCGCATTTATCTCCTTAAATTTAGCCTCAGCCGATTTGTCGCCGGGGTTGAGGTCAGGATGGTGTTTGCGAGCCAAACGGCGGTAGGCCTGCTTGATCTCCTTTTCTGAAGCATTCCTACTTACACCTAGAATTTGATAATAGTCCTTGCCTGCCATCTCTATTCTCTAATGATTTTGTTTTAATTATAAAATTGTTTAATTTTTTTGTCAAATATCCTCAGATAGGTTTCAAGGATACCTGGCAAAATTATTTAACTTTCTTATAATATTACCTGAACTGAGAGTGGGGCTTGGTAAAAAATAAAGAGGCGAAACCTTGACCGTCAAGGGGGAGAGCAAAGCGAAACAGGAAGTCAAGAGAGAAGACTACCTGTACCAGGAGAGACGCTATGGCGCTTTTTCCCGCAGCGTTGTCCTTCCCGGAGAGCTTAAGCCAGACAAGGCTGAGGCAACGATGGAGGATGGCGTTCTAATTCTCACCATACCCAAAGCTGAAGAGGTAAAGCCCAAAGCAATTAAAGTCAGGGCTAAAGAGAAGGAATGACTATTACAGGGCCCCGCTCTCAGGCTTCAGTAAATCCATGAACTGCTTTAAAATCCCTGCGGTAGCCCCCCATATGATATGGCCTTCATATTCATATGCGTAGGAATCTTGCTTGAAATTGGCTTCATCCATCAAAAATGACAAGGGAACAGAAAAAATTTCCCTGATTTCTCTACCCTCGGCCTTGAAAGGGTAAGGGTGGGGTATGAAGGCGACAAAAGGCGAAATAACATAGTTACTGGTAAGGGTTACGCTATCGTCAAGCTCCCCTAAAATTTCAACATCTTTAGCCTTTAAACTTATCTCTTCTTCAATCTCCCTAAGGGCAGTTTGGAGCAAGCTGGAATCAGATGGCTCCTGGGTTCCTCCGGGAAAGCAGACCTGCCCTTTGTGAAAGTTTACCTCAGCGCTCCTTTCGGTAAACAGGACATAGTATTGGCCTTGGTTATAAAAAAGAGGTATAAGCACTGCTGAAGCCTTAAGGTTTTCGCCGGTGATTTTCCTTTTCTCATGATGACGGAGGATTTTTTCAATTTGTTGTTTCACGGCACCATGATTATATCACTTCTTAAGACGTCAGTTATTTACAAGCTCAGTAGCTAAAAGTTGTCGCATAAGCACTTAAGAGTTATACTTAAAGGTTGTGGCGATAAAACAAGATTATTATGAAGTGCTGGGAGTGCCTCGAAACGCTGGTGATGAGGAAATTAAGAGGGAGTTTCGCAAGTTAGCGAAACTGTATCATCCTGACCGCAATAGAGAGCCAGGAGCCGAAGACAAATTTAAGGAAATCAACGAGGCCTACCAGGTTCTCTCTGACCCTGAGAAAAGGAGTAGGTATGATCGCTATGGCCGAGTAGATGTTGAGGGAGGCTTTCCCGATTTTGGCTTTGGCGGGCTGGGAGATATTTTTGAATCTTTCTTCGGTGGTTTTAGCACCCCCTTTGGACGTACTGCTCAGCGTGTTCCACAAAGGGGGGACAGTTTACAAAGTCACCTCACTCTTTTCTTTAAGGAGGCGGTATTCGGCTGTAGTAAAGAAGTTGAAATACAACGCATCGAGTTCTGCCCTTCGTGCCATGGCATTGGCAGCGAACCAGAAACAAATCCTGAGACCTGCTCTGATTGTCGCGGCACAGGGCAAGTGAGGAGAGTTCAGCAAAGCATTTTTGGGCGCTTCACTCATATCACCACTTGCTCTCGCTGTGGAGGTAGTGGCACTGTAATAAGTAATCCTTGTTCTCAATGCAAGGGCAGGGGGAGAATAAAGGTGAAACGCAAGCTAATGGTTAAGATTCCTGCTGGTGTGGATAATGGGCAACGATTACGCTTGGATGGAGAGGGAAGTGCTGGCTTATATGGAGGCCCCCCCGGCGACCTCTATGTCACTTTTTCAGTAAAGCCACACAATTTATTCCATAGAGATGGCAGTGACATTCTTTACGAGTTACCCATCAATTTTGCTCAGGCTGCTTTGGGCGATGAGGTAAGAGTGCCCTCTTTAGATGGAAAGGTAGATTTTAAAATACCGCCAGGAACGCAAAATGGGAAAACCTTTCGCTTTAAAGGCAAGGGGATCCCTTATATTGATGGCAAGGGAAGAGGAGACTTGCTCGTCGAAGTAGCTATAATAACTCCACAACACTTGGATAAAAACCAGCATCATCTTTTTGAAGAATTGGCTAAGGTACTACCCCGGACTGAACCGCCTCCAGACGTCTAGCCTAGGGTCAGTAATGGCTTGCTGCTAATTTCTTGAACTCAAACAATGCCTGGCTTGGGGACAAGCCTTCAAAAAGAATCCCATAAATAAGGTTGATAATTGGTAATTTAAGCCCCTGGTTTTTTGCCAACTGGTGGGCTGCCGCAGTGGTGGCGACTCCCTCGGCGACGTGGGGCATAGAGGCAGATATTTCAGATAAAGAGCGACCCTTAGCCAGTTCGTAGCCAACATAATGATTTCGGCTCAGAGTGCTGGCGCAAGTAGCTATCAGGTCGCCTAAACCGGCTAGACCATAAAAAGTGCCAGCCTTGGCTCCCAAAGTTACCCCCAAGGAAACAACCTCAGCCCACCCCCAGGCAATGAAAGCCCCCTTAGCATTGTTACCTAAGACTAATCCATCTATCATGCCTGCGCCCAAAGCTATAATGTTTTTCAGGGCCCCGCCTAATTCAACTCCGATAACATCAGCACTAGTAGATAGAAAGAATTTGGGCGACTCCATCAGTTCCCGCGCTCTTTCCGCTAAAGATATATCCTGAGCAGCAATGACCGAAGCAGCAGGGAGGGCTTTGGCAATTTCCTTGGCTAAATTGGGACCAGAGAGAACGCAAATTTGCCCTCTTAAGGAAGGAGCAATCTCCGCTGCCAGCACTTGTGACATCCTCTTACCACTATTTACTTCCAATCCTTTGGCAGCGCTCATCAATAGCATCGAATTGGTGAGATAATCCTTGGCTTGGCTGACATTTTGTCTCAACTTTTGAGAGGGAACCGCCCAGATTGTCAGGTCAGCCCCGTTTAAGGCTTCTCCAATGTGGCTGGTAGATGAATAGCTACGCCGTCCTTGGTTTAATTCTTTGGCTTCAGCCTCGCTTCGCGCCCACAGTTTTACCGCTGCTCCTTTATCGCTCAGCAAAGCGCCTAAGGTATTGCCCCAAGAGGTATTGCCTATGATAGTAACTTTTAGGCATGATACCTCGTGCCTTTTCACCATAATCGGCGTTCTGTGCCTTGTCTTAAGCGTTTTATATTGTCCTGGTGTTGGTAGACGAGCAGTGCGATAACTACTAAACCATAAACTAGATAGATTGGGGGAAGCAAGTCGTAGGCGAGAGTCAGCGGTACCATCAAGCACCAGGCCGCTAAGGCTCCAAGAATAGAACCCAGGGACATGTGCCGGCTGCGTAATGCTGCTATAGCTACAACTTCGGCACCCAGTATGCCCGCGGGAGGGAAAATAGCGAACAATGTGCCAAAATAGGCAGTTACTCCCCTACCCCCTTTAAACTTAGCAAATACGGGCCAGTTATGCCCTGCTATTGCAGCCAGGCCAGCTGCAACTTGGGCTATATGCTGCCAATAAACGGACACACCACCAATGGTTAAGATACCGCTGCTGCTATCTATAATTACTGCGGCCAGCATGACTGCCCCAGCAGCTTTAACCACATCAAGAAGCAGAGTTAAAATGCCGAGCTTGGTCCCTATGGTTCTCATAACATTAGTGGCACCAGTCTTACCACTTCCATGTTCCCTGATATCAACGCCACTTTTCAGCTTGCCTATTATCAAGCCGAAAGGAATGGAACCAAGGAGATAAGCAATGACTACTACAGCAACAAGCTCAGCTATCATCATGCTCTCACCTCCATCTTTTTATTGATTTTGCGGGCGGCCTTGGTAAAAATTAACTTCAAAGGAACGCCGCGAAAACCAAAGCCCTGGCGAAGCTTGTTTTCCAAGTAGCGTTGATAGGAAAAATGAACCAGTTGAGGATAGTTAACCTTGAGAACGAAAGTGGCTGGTTGAGCTTCATCTTGATAGGCTCGGGCAATGCGCAACTGTCTAGAACCTGTGCGGGGTGGGGGATGGCTACCTACTGCCTGTTTGACTAACTCGTTAACGTCTGATTGCGGTATTCGTCTTTGTCTTTCCTGC